>ERZ779851.1018-NODE-1018-length-26528-cov-4.069807_pt1 | contig 26528 bp, 27 predicted proteins | sample MGYA00511094_ERZ779851 | MGnify/ENA primary metagenome ERZ779851 (study PRJEB29588, sample SAMEA2155512) | human gut metagenome | biome: human gut; feature: human-associated habitat; material: faeces | place: Denmark | collected 2008/2010 ...
CCGCGCATCCGGGCAGTTTTTTGTGATAGTGATTTCTTTTTCTTATCCAATTCCGACACACTCCAGACATAATTTTATAGCTTTGCCCAGCACGGTAGCAGCTTCTCCTCTGACTGCACCATAGCTGATCATGGCGATACCTGTGATGAGCAAAACAATTTGGGATATTTTTCTGCGCTTCAAGATATAATTGCTCCTTTCGTTTGTTGTATTTGTTGACCAGCTGACTTCGGTATTATACAATAGCAGTTGTAAAATTATTGTTAAGAAATGGGAGAAATATTTTGAGATTATTAATAGTGGAAGATGAGAAACAACTATGCGACACAGTTGCGAAAAGCCTGTATGATGCCGGGTATGAGGTGGATACCTGTTATGATGGAGAAACGGCGCTTGAATGCATCCTGGCAGAGAATTATGATCTGATCGTGTTGGATCTGAACCTGCCCGGTATGGATGGGATGGAGATTCTGCGCGAACTAAGACAGAGCAACGAGGAGACGAAGGTGCTTATATTATCCGCCAGAGGACAGATCGCGGATAAGGTTGAAGGGCTGGATGCGGGGGCAAATGATTATATGGAAAAGCCGTTTCATCTGCAGGAACTTGAGGCGCGTATCAGAAGCCTGACAAGAAGAAAATTCGTGCAGAAGGATGTATGCCTGGAATGCGGCGGGATAAAGTTCGATACGATCCGGCGCGAAGCATACGCCGAAGGGCAGATCGTTCCTCTGACAAGAAAAGAGAATGGAATTTTGGAATATCTGCTGCTCAACCTGGGCAGACCGGTGAGCCAGGAGGAACTGATGGAGCATGTCTGGGATGCATCTGTGGACAGCTTCAGCGGAGCCATCCGGGTACATATGTCTTCGCTTCGGAGAAAGCTCAAGGCGGTGCTTGGATATGATCCGATCCTGAACAAAGTGGGAGAGGGATATAAACTACGAGAGGAGTCCGATCGATGAAAAAGATGTCACTGCAGTGGAGACTGACCTGTATAATTACCATATATATCGCGGTTATATGTGGCTGTCTGACTATGCTTGTCTATAAAAATGGTGTGTATTATATTGACTCCCTGAAGGAGACTGTCGATGCCAGGGGAGATGAGAATGCGGATGATACGGATGAAATATATATCAGTATTCCGGAAGATAATTGGGATGCGTTTGCGAACGATTTTTCTGTTCAGGTATATAATAACAAGGCCGACTATAGGAAAAACAGTCTGATAATCTCGGCGGTGCTGGCGCTGCTTGGCGGAGTGGCGACTTATTTTATAAGCGGACATGCGCTCCGGCCGATTCGTGAGTTTTCGGATAAGATCGAAGAGGTGCAGGCGCAGAATCTGGCTGATTCAAAACTCGAAGAAAACAAGGTGAAAGAACTGAACCAGCTGAGCGTCTCCTACAACAAGATGCTCGGACGTCTCTCGGATGCATTTGAGATACAGAGGCAATTTACCGCGAATGCGGCACACGAGCTGAGAACCCCGTTAGCTCTAATGCAGGTGCAGTTGGATTCCTATAATTCCGGGCAACACCCGGGCAGCGATGCCGAAACCGTACAGACGATCAAGATGGTTACGGAACAAAACGACAGACTCAGCAAGATGGTGAAGACGCTCCTCGACATGAGTGAGCTTCAGACCGTGGGCCGGGATGAGACGATTATGGTCGACGCGCTTGTGGATGAGGTATTGGCAGACTTAGAACCGCTTGCCAGGGAGAAGGATGTAGAACTGACCGGGAACTGTGAGGCTATAACGATAGTCGGAAGCGATATTCTCATCTACAGGCTGGTATATAATCTTGTTGAGAATGCTATCAAATATAATCATCCGGGCGGACAGGTCACAGTAAATGCATCCCGGAAGGAAAAGCACGTTTGCCTGTCGGTAGCCGATACGGGGAACGGAATCCCGGAGGAACTTCGGGAGCGTGTCTTTGAGCCGTTCTTTCGTGTGGATAAATCCAGAAGCCGTGCACTTGGCGGCGTCGGACTCGGGCTTGCACTTGTTCATGAAATCGTGAGAGTACATGACGGAAACATTACTGTCCGATCAAACCCGTCAGGAGGAACGGTTTTTGAGGTGATGTTTACGCAGTGATTTTCGGTTATGAGAAGCATTTCTTCCGGATTCCCCTGTTGACACACGTTGCTATATTTGATAAAATTTATCAGATAATTGAACAGTCCATGAGGGAGTAGTTAGCGCGAAAGTGTGGTTTGTCAACATTCTGATTATAAGTTGAGAGTATAATCTGGCAAATCTTAAATAATGAGACTCATGTATATTGATCAACCGTCTGTGCAATAATCTACACAGGCAGCTGTTTGATATACATGAGTCTTTTTTCAGCTATCCATACTTATGATAGCGGGATTTCAGCTGACGGAAGCTTTGAACGAGAAAAGGAGGAAACCATGGAAAAAATCATTAACAATGCCCCATTTGCCCTTGTACTTGTATTCCTTGTGATAGGCTTTGTACTGCTTATCAAGGGCGCGGACTTCTTTGTGGAGGGAAGTTCCAGCGTGGCGAAGCGGCTGCATGTGCCGTCGATCATTATCGGACTTACCATCGTTGCGATGGGAACATCCCTTCCGGAAACCGCAGTCAGTGTGTCTGCATCCCTTGCAGGCAACAATGAGCTTGCAGTCAGCAATGTTGTCGGTTCCAATATTTTTAATCTGATGGTCGTCATTGGCGTGTGCGCGATATTGGCAACAGTGAATGTTGCAAGAGAAACAATCCGGAGAGATATCCCGTTATCCCTTATATGTGCCGGACTTCTGATGCTTCTTGGAATTGTCGGACTTGGCGACAAGACTGGTATGACGCTTGGACATCTGGATGGTGTGATATTCGTAGTGCTTTTTGCATGTTACATTATCTACATGGTCCGGACTGCGATGAAGGCAAGTAAGGAAGGTAAGAAGGTCGAGATCGAAGGTGGATCGGACGAGGAGATCAAGCTTGTTTCTGTTCCCGTGAGTATACTGTTTATCATTGGCGGCGCAATCGCGATTGCTGTCGGCGGAGATGTGACGGTTGATGCTGCATCCAGAATCGCAAGCGATCTCGGTATGAGCCAGACACTGATCGGGCTTACGATCGTTTCAATCGGAACATCGCTTCCGGAGCTTGTTACCTCTATCGTAGCAGCCAGAAAGAATGAAGTGGATATGGCACTTGGAAATGCAATCGGTTCTAATATATTTAATATATTGATGGTGCTTGGTATAGCATCGGCGATCAGTCCGATCAGCATTATCACAGAAAATATCATTGACCTGTGCGTACTGATCGTATTTACCATATGTGCATGGATCTTTGCAGGAACGAAGAAGAAAATCGGAAGAGCCGAAGGGCTTTGCATGGTTGCGCTTTACGCGGCATATGCGGTTTACATCATAGTAAGATAAAGGGGCGCTCGGACAAATGATATTATTCATCAAGGTGTTTTTCACGGAGTTTATAGCAGAGATGGGCGATAAAACCCAGCTTATGCTGATCGCGCTTACTTCGAAATACAAATTAAGGGACATAATACTCGGTACCGGTGTTGCGATTCTTGTATTGAACGGACTTGCGGTTCTGGCAGGCGGACTTGTCAGCGAGTTTGTGCCGGAATGGGTAATCAAGATGATTGCAGCACTCGCATTCCTTTATTTCGCCGCATCTACGATTGCCGGTGACGACGAAGAAGAGGAGGAAGATGGTAAGACGAAGATCAAGTTTGCGCCGCTTGCGGTATTTTGTACATTTTTCGTGGCAGAGCTTGGCGATAAGACACAGCTTACCGCGATCACATTTGGTGCAAATGAAGGCATGCGTGCGGCACTGGTTGTATGGATTGGCTGCTCGCTTGGACTGTTCGCTGCGGATATGCTTGGTATGCTGATCGGATATCTGCTGAAGAGCAAGACGCCGGACGGGCTGCTTTGCATGCTTGCATTTGCAATCTTCTCCATCTTCGGTGTGTACACATTGTATCAGGGGCTGAAGCTTGTTCGCGCAAGCGTCTCTCCAATTCCGGTAATTCCGGTGCTTGTAGTTGTGACGATTGCCTTTGCAGGCTTGTGTGCGTTCCTCTTTGTAAGACGGGAGAAAAAGAAGAAAACAGCATAAGATAATAAGCAATAATCTGTTTTATAAAAATGCGAGGAATAAAACATGGAATATAACTATACGCACGGTGGAGATGTCTACCGAAATCCAATTGAATATGATTTTTCCATCAACGTCAATCCGCTTGGCATGCCGCTTGCAAGTATTCAGGCGGCACATGAGGGAATTGTGCTGACTGGCAGATATCCGGACTATAGGGCGGAGCAGCTATGCCGTGCGATAGCGAAAGCACAAAATATACCGGCAGACCGGATCATTCCCGGGAACGGCGCAGCGGAGCTTCTGTATGCACTTGGACAGACGATTCCCGGGAAGGCACTTGCAATTGCACCGACTTTTACCGGGTATGCGGAAGCTGTCGCTGCGGGAGGCGGAGAGATGAGTTATGCAGGATGCGAGGATGCGGATGGGGGCGTTGATGATATGAGCGGACAGGATAGGTTGCAGTTTGATTCTGAAACCGTAATTCAACGTCTGCTTGCAAAGCTGGACGATTCCATCCGCCTTGTATTCCTGTGCAATCCGAACAATCCAACCGGAACATTGTTTACGCGGGAACAGATCCTGCGCGTGCTTGCGAAGGCGGAAGCAATGCAGGCGTATGTCTGTGTGGATGAATGTTTCCTGCCATTTTTAGAGGAGGAAGCTTCGTATAGTATGCTGCCTTATCTGGCGAAACATCCGCGGTTGTTAGTGCTCCGTGCATTCACGAAGATTTACTGTATGGCAGGACTTCGACTTGGGTATCTGGCTTGCGGGGATACAGAGTTGCAGTCGAGGATTCGTGCGAAGCTTCAGCCGTGGAATACATCGATTCCCGCACAGATGGCAGGCATCGCGGCATTATCGGATACAGAGTATCTGGCGAAGACACGCGAGAATCTGCAGGCGGAACGCGCGTATCTTGTGCCGAGACTACGTGAGCTGGTGGCGGAAGTGTATGATGGATATGGGAATTTCCTGTTATTTCACGATGAACCGGACTTGAAAGAGCGGATGCTTGAAGTGGGTGTTTTGATTCGTGCGTGCGGTGATTTTGAGGGACTCGATGATACATATTTCCGCATTGGAATCCGTTCCCACAGTGAGAATCAGGAATTCATTCGCAGATTGGCCCATGTGAAAAATGTGGTAAAATAAACTTAGATTTATATAAAGTAGTGAAAAAAGAAATTATAAAATCAAAAAAATCACTGTTTTTTCAAAAAACAGTGATTTTTTTGACCCTGAGTGGTATTATATTACTATAAATGAAAAAGGGGTGTGAATATATGGAACCATATAAAGCAAAAAGTATGCCTTTGGACTATAAAATAGATAAAGATATGTTAAAACTGATTTCAGAAGCAAATGTAAAATATGGGGAATACAAATCATTGTTAAATACGTTGGAATTTGATGCCAGCTATTTCTTGGATTCCGTAATATTAAATGAAAGTTATAAATCGACACAGATTGAGGGAACACAGATATCTCAGGATGAAATGTTTTATCTGAAATATATGGAAAAAACAGATGATAATCAGGAAATACAAAATCTCAAGAAAACAATCGAATATGCGCAAACATATTTGCAGACGAAAAAGCAAATAAATTATGAACTTGTAAATGAAATGCATAAAATTATATTAGATAGTGTGAGAGGATCGCAAAGAACGCCCGGAAAAATCCGAACGACACAGAATTGGATCGGACCAAGAGGATGTACGATTGAGGGAGCAACATTTATTCCGCCAGTTCCAGAAGAAGTTTATGGATTGCTTATAAATTTATACGATTATATGAATGATGCGTTTACAGATCCTTTGTTGGTAAATGTTGCTTTATCCCATATGCAGTTTGAGACGATTCATGCATATAAGGATGGAAATGGAAGACTGGGCAGGGCATTGATTCCGGTACAAATGGCAATGATGGATGAAAGTACTCCGATTTTGTACATGTCAGAGATTCTCGAATTATATAAGCCATCTTATCAGAGATATCTTATGGAATGTAGAAGAGGCAATGTAGCAGGATATATTAAATTCTTTTTACAGTGTGTGATTGATCAGTGCAATTCATATACTAACAAACTGGAACGAATTAAAGTGATTTACAAAGAAGATATGGAGACAATTAAGCAGATAAAAGGAAATTCGATATATAGAATTATGCCTGTGATTATGAAGCAGATTGTGTTTAATAAAAAAGAAATACAGGATCTGTCTGGGGTATCTGTGAATGTTGTGTCAAGGATAATAGATCAGCTAGTAGATTTACATGTGATTGTACCAGATTCCACGGTTTCGAAAAAAGGATATCGATATCAAAGAATATATGAAGTGTTCGTTGGAACAAATGAGTTTTAAATGACAAGGAGACACAAAATGGCAAAATCAATCATGATTCAGGGCACCATGTCCAACGCGGGCAAATCTCTTATTGCGGCAGGACTTTGCCGCATATTTAAACAGGATGGTTACAAGGTTGCCCCATTCAAATCCCAGAACATGGCATTAAACTCCTATGTGACAAGTGAGGGGCTGGAGATGGGACGTGCACAGGTTGTACAGGCGATGGCGGCCGGTGTGGAACCATCTGTGCGGATGAACCCGATCCTGCTTAAGCCGACGACCGATATGGGTTCGCAGGTGATCGTGCAGGGACAGGTCGTAGGAAACATGCGCGCCATGGATTATTTTGCAAAGAAAAAAGAATAGATTCCGGTGATCAGGGAAAGCTACGAGCAGCTTGCTGCAGATCACGACATCATTGTGATCGAGGGCGCGGGAAGTCCGGCGGAGATCAATCTGAAGCAGGATGATATCGTGAATATGGGGATGGCGAAAATCGCGGATGCACCAGTGCTTCTGGTTGGTGACATCGACCGCGGGGGTGTATTTGCACAGTTGATCGGTACGGTGATGCTCTTGGAACCGGAGGAACAGGCACGAATCAAAGGTCTGATCGTGAACAAATTCCGTGGCGATAAGAAAATATTAGATCCGGGTATTACAATGTTAGAGGAACGGGCAGGTAAGCCGGTGCTCGGCGTGGTGCCGTATGCAGATGTGGATATCGAGGATGAAGATTCTCTTGCGTCAAGTTTGGAAGAGACGCATATACAGGCAGAAATTGATGTGGCTGTGATCCGGTTCCCGCGCATCTCGAATTTCACAGATATGCAGGCGCTCAGCATGGAGCGGGATGTGTCAGTACGCTATGTGACAAAGCCGTCAGAACTAGGAGAACCGGATGTAATCTTACTTCCGGGTACCAAAAATACGATTCAGGATCTGCTCTGGCTGCGGGAAAGCGGACTGGAAGCAAAGATTACGCGTCTGGCGAAGAAGGGCACCATCGTGTTCGGAATCTGTGGCGGGTATCAGATGCTTGGCGAATCACTCATGGACCCATTGCAGACGGAGAGTGCACTTGGTAGTGTGCGTGGTATGGGATTGCTGCCGGTTACAACTGTGTTTGAAGAGGAAAAACAACTGGAGAACCGCGCATACCGGATTGGAATGCTGGAAGGGAATTTTGTGTCACTCAGCAATAAGAAAATTGCCGGTTATGAGATACACATGGGGCGGACGGAAGTTGCTGGCAAAACTAAAACCCCCATTTATCCTTTCGTCAGCGATTCAGCAGGAACCGTACTCGGCTATACGGCAGGAACTGTGGCAGGCAGTTATATTCACGGCATCTTCGATGAAATTGCATTCCGTGAGGCATTTATTGAACTGTTGTATGCGCGCAAAAGGAAAACACGGGGAGAAAGTGAACATTTGACCTTGCAGGAATACCGGGAACAGCAGTTTGACAAGCTGGCACAGGTTCTGCGGGAAAGTCTTGATATGGAGAAAATCTACGAAATTCTGGGACTAATCAAGCAGGGATAAAGTAATTCCTGTGTAAGCGGAAATAAACTCGAAATACAGAAAGCAGTAATAGATTATAAAGGAGACGGAAATGATTCAGATCTATCATGGAGATGGAAAAGGAAAGACAACGGCGGCTGTGGGACTGGCTGTGCGCGCGGTGGGGAGCGGACTTCCTGTACTGTTTGTACAGTTTTTGAAGGATGATACGTCCGGAGAGATTGCAATGCTGCAGAGGCTTGGTGTCGAGACATTGCATGCCCCGCAGATGTATGGATTTGTGAGCCGGATGTGTGAGGAAGAGCTTGCAAAGACGCGTGCATATTTTGCAGATATGCTGTCGCAGGTTGAAATGTGGATTGCAAAACAGAAAAAACAGCATGACGACGTGCGGAAGGAAAATACGGTTGAGGCGGTTGTTGTTTTGGATGAGGTTTTGCACGCTGTAAAGTATGGGTTACTTGATGAGAGTACATTGATGGAAGTGCTGGCGAGCAATCAGGCGCAGATCGAATTCATTCTGTCCGGACGGAATCCATCGGACAAGCTTCTGGCACTTGCGGATTATGTCACGGAAATGAAAAAGGAAAAGCATCCGTATGAACAGGGAATTTCTGCCAGAAAAGGGATAGAATTCTAAGGACTGTTGTGATAAAATAAAACCGATCATCGACAAAAACAGGAGCGCACATGGAAGCACATCAGTTACCTTCGGGGACGTATCTGGAACAGAATAAATATTACATTGAGCGGGTGCTTGGAGATGGCGGATTTGGAATCACGTATCTTGGGTATGATGTGAAGCTGCAGCGGAAGGTTGCAATCAAAGAATTCTATATGCGCGGGTACTGCTACCGGAATCCCGGAGATCCGAATGTTTACACCCAGGCAGGTGAAAAACGTGAGAATTTCGAGAAGATGAAACGGCAGTATATTGAGGAAGGTCGTGTGCTGGCTGCCTTGGGAGAGCAGCCTGGTGTGGTAAATGTCTACACGTTTATTGAAGAGAACAACACAGCTTACCTTGTCATGGATTTTGTGGAAGGACAGTCGCTGGATGCATATGTGAAAGGTCGGGGAGGCAGGTTATCTGTGTCCGAGACTCTGGCAATCATGCGTCCGGTTATCCGTGCGTTGGCGGGTGTACATAAACGAGGTGTGATCCACCGGGATATCAGCCCGGACAATATCATGATCACACATGACCGAAAGGTGAAGCTGATTGATTTTGGCGCTGCGCGAATGTATGGAAATTATAATTATCTCCGCGTGCAAAAGGGTGGATATTCGCCAATCGAACAGGTGACACCGGGAGCGCAGATTGGACCGTATTCCGATGTATATGCGCTTTGTGCGACGATGTATACTTGCATGACCGGGGTGAAGGTGCCGCATGCCGTCGAGCGGGCAAAGCAGGACAGACTTGTGCCGCCATCTGCGATGGGACTTGTGATCGCACCGCAGGAAGAAGCTGTTTTGATGCAGGGACTTGCAATTGATCCGGCACAGAGGTATGCAAATGCGGAACAGTTGTATCAGGCATTGTACGAGACGTCGATGGAGCAAACAGGAAGCGTATCCATGATGACGCACAGTGGAATATCTCAGATGTTGGCGGATATGCAGGCAGACCGGAAAAAGCAGGCACATAGAAAAAAGCAGATTGGTATGGTCTGTGGGATTGTTCTGTTGTTGGGGATTGGAACTTTTATATATTTTCAGAGGACGCGAAATGGGGATGAGACAACGGCTGCTTCCGAAGCAACGACACAGCAGATCTTACAGACGGAGATAGATGCGAGTCCGGTGGAGGAAGTGGATTGTACTGCATATGCGCAGGAGTTTTATGATTTATGTGCGAAGCAGCACGAATCAAAGGGGAATACTCTGACACAGAGGGATGAATTTACAGTTGCTGCTAAAGAGACAGCGGCAAAAAGCGCGGCGTTGGTATATACCAGCATGGATGAATTAAATGCCGCGTTAACGGAGATTGGCAATCAGGCGATTGCCACATATAAGATACCGAATACCGGATGGGTGACATATACATTTTCTTTAAAGGAAGATGTCGCGACGGTAAAACAGGCATTGGATACTTATATTGCACAGATGAACGAGGAAAATCAGGGAACCGTGGATTTGGATAATTGTGCGTATCTTGGCGTCAGCGTAGCGCGAGCGCAGGATGGTACATATTTCTGGGCAGTATTTTATCAATAAAGAACAGGAAAACATAAGAAAAAAAGGAGAACATGGGGGATTTTGAAATGGATAAAAACGGGGATTTTAAGGAATCGTCAAAGGACAAATTGAATCGTGCCATCGCATCTATGTGCGATGAATGGTTGTTGATTGAGGAGATTGATCTGGAAGCGGATACATTTGAAATCCTGCACGATAATTTGCAGAAGCAGGGGATTCCGGTACCACGGAATTGTAGTTACAGCCAGCAGAATTTCGAGATGCAGGAGCTGGTTGCACCAGAATATCAGGAATATCGTTATAATTTCGGTGTGCGGGATAATCTGCGCAAGCTTCTGAAGCAGAGCGATACCGCGGAATGCGAGTATATTGTATGCACGGGAGAAAATGTATGGCGCAGAGATGTGTTCAGGGTAGTTGAATGGAAGGAAGAGGAACCGAAGATTTTGAACTGGTTCCACATGAATATTGACAGCAAGAAGTCTGCAGAGTTAAAACAGCGGCAGGCGATTCGGGATGCATATCTGCAAAGTGAGCAGGCATATGCAATCAAAAATATGTATCTCAAGCGGCTGAACGAGGAATTGCAGATGCCGATCAACATGATCGTCGGAAATGCATCCGTTGCGCGGACATTTGTCACGAATCCGGAACGTGTGACTGCGTGTATCGAGGAGATTTCCCTTTCAGCAAAGGCAATCTTCCGTATGGTGCGTCAGATGATCAATACAGACGCGATACAGCAGGGTACGACGCTGTTGCAGATGCAGCAGACATCTGTAGAAAATCTGTGGAGAAATACGCTTGATATTGTCAAGCCATCCATGCGGCTTCGGCGGCACACAATGCATCTGGACATGGCACAGCTTTACCATCGCAATGTGATTGGCGATGTGGAGAAGATGCAGCAGATATTGTTGAATTTATTGCAAAATGCAATTGATTATACGCCATATCAGGGCGAGATATTTTGTGGAATCAAAGAGAAACCGATGGACGAAACGACCGGATACTTTGAATTTTATGTGCAGGACAATGGAGTCGGTATGTCTGAGGAGTTTCGGAAGATTATGTTTGAGCCATTTGCAAGAGAGCATTCAGACCGGATTGAGCGTGTGGAAGGCTCTGGCTTGGGGTTGATGATCGTGCAGAATTTGGTTCGTCTGCTGGATGGAGAGATTGAGGTTGAGACAAAGACTGGTCATGGGACGAAGATTACAGTTGGAATGAAACTGCGATATGGAACAGAGTCCAAGGATGCCGAAGGAGAGATCCAGTATTTTGACTGGAGCGATTGGGAATCTGCGCGCGAGAGGAAAACGATGTTTTCCGGACAGCATGTGCTGGTTGTAGATGATAATGATATTACCGCTTCGATTGAGGAGCAGATTTTGACAGAACGTGGACTTGTTGTTGACCGTGCGATCAATGGAGAGGATGCAATCTGCATGTTTGAACGGTCACCGGCGCATTACTATGATCTGATATTGATGGATATGGGATTGCCGTTTATGGATGGTTATGCAACAACAATGGGGATACGACAGCTTCGCGAGGATGGAAGGACTGTCCCGGTGATTGCGTTGTCTTCCCGGTTATATGCAGACGATGAGTTTCATGGAGAAGAATATGGAATGAAAGCAAGGCTTCAAAAACCTGTCAGTGCAAGGAAACTGATGGAAGCCGTGCGCGAATATATATAAAATTAAGGAGTCGCAAAAGAAAATGCCAGTTACAGAGTACCTAGAGAGAAATGCCAGATTGTACCCGGATGAGGTTGCACTGGTGGAGTTGAATCCGGATGAGCCGGATACGAGAAGAACTTCGTGGAAGGAGTTCGAGCTGATACAGCCATCGAGATTTGAGCCGTATCGAAGAGAGATTACATGGAGTGTCTTCGATGAGAAGGCAAACCGGTTTGCCAACATGCTGATCGGGCGAGGCATCAAGAAGGGCGATAAGGTCGCAATCCTGATGTATAACTGTCTGGAATGGCTGCCGATTTATTTCGGCGTTCTGAAGACAGGAGCCATCGCCGTGCCGTTTAATTTCCGGTATGATGCAGAAGAGATTTTATATTGTGCAGAGCTCGCAGAGGTTGATATGATCGTGTTTGGCCCGGCGTTCATCGGACGAATCGAGACAAATGCAGAGCGGCTTTCCAAGGGAAGACTGTTGATCTATGTCGGGGATAACTGTCCGGAATTCGCAGAGAGCTATCATCAGCTCGTAGCAGATTGTTCGAGCCATGCACCAAATGTGGAGATCACAGACGATGATTTTGGAGCGATTTATTTTTCATCCGGAACGACAGGATTCCCGAAGGCAATTTTACATAAACACCAGAGCTTAACACAGGCCGCACAGATGGAGCAGAAGCATCACGGCACGAGCCGGGATGATACGTTCCTGTGTATCCCGCCACTGTACCATACCGGTGCGAAGTTCCACTGGATGGGAAGTCTGGTGGCAGGCAGCAAGGCTGTGCTCTTAAAGGGCACAAAACCGGAGACGATTCTCTCCGCTGTGTCGAGTGAGCATTGTACGATCGTCTGGCTGCTCGTTCCGTGGGCACAGGATATTCTGGACGCGTTAGACCGCGGGGACCTGAAGTTAGAGGATTATGAGCTTTCGCAGTGGCGGCTTATGCATATCGGTGCACAGCCGGTACCGCCATCGCTGATCAAGCGCTGGAAAGAATATTTCCCACATCACCAGTACGATACGAACTATGGACTTTCCGAGTCAACCGGACCGGGCTGCGTGCATCTGGGTGTGGAGAATATCCATAAGGTCGGTGCGATCGGTGTGCCGGGTTACCGTTGGGAATGTAAGATCGTGGACGAGAACGGTGTGACAGTCCCACAGGGCGAAGTCGGAGAGCTCTGTGTCAAGGGACCGGGCGTGATGACCTGTTATTATAGAAATGAGGAAGCAACCGCGGAGACAATCAAGGACGGCTGGTTGTTCACCGGAGATATGGCAAGACAGGATGAGGATGGATTTTATTTCCTTGTTGACCGGAAGAAGGATGTCATCGTCAGTGGAGGCGAGAATATCTACCCGGTACAGATCGAGGATTTCCTGCGCAAGCATGACAAGATCAAGGACGTGGCAGTTATTGGACTTCCAGACCGCCGGTTGGGCGAGAAGACCGCTGCGATCATCGAGATCAAGGATGGCATGACCTGCACAGAGGAAGAAATCGAGAACTTCTGTCTGGAGCTTCCAAGATATAAGAGACCAAAGCAGATTATTTTCCATGAGATTCCGCGTAATGCGACCGGAAAGATCGAGAAGCCGAAACTGCGTGAGATGTACGGCGCAGACAAGCTGGTAGAGAAGGAAAATGAGGCATAAAGAACAAAAGGAGTAAATTATAAATGAAAGAATTGATGTTAGGGAATAAGGCACTTGCACGCGGTCTGTACGAAGCCGGATGCAAAGTGATTTCCAGTTATCCGGGTACACCGAGTACAGAGATCACAGAGGAAGCCGCTTTATACGATGAGATCTATTGTGAGTGGGCACCAAATGAGAAGGTGGCTATGGAAGTGGCACATGGCGCGAGTCTGGGTGGAGTCAGAAGCGCAACGGCAATGAAGCATGTTGGATTGAATGTGGCAGCAGACCCATTGTTCACGATCTCTTATCAGGGATTAAATGCAGGTCTGGTTGTCTGCGTGGCAGATGATCCGGGTATGCATTCTTCCCAGAATGAGCAGGATTCCAGACACTATGCTGAAGCTGCAAAGGTGCCGATGTTAGAGCCGGCAGATTCAGAGGAAGCGCGCGTATTTGCAAAGCGTGCGTACGAATTATCTGAGAAGTTCAATACACCTGTATTCCTTAAGATGTGCACGCGTGTAGCACATTCACAGAGTGTTGTAAATACGGAGGAGCGGATCGTTCCAGAGCAGGTTCCTTACAAGAAGGATCCGACAAAGGTTATGATGACGAAGAATTCCCGCGATGCGCATGTGCGCGTGGAGCAGCGGACAAAGGATCTGATCGCATTTGCTGAGAATTGTGATCTGAACCGCGTGGAGATGGGAGATACATCCATCGGATTTATCACAAGCTCCACATCGTATCAGTACGCAAAGGAAGTGTATGGCGATAATGCAAGCTATCTGAAGCTTGGTATGATCTGGCCGCTTCCAGAGAAGCTGATTTTAGACTTTGCAGAGCATGTGGATAAGGTTGTAGTCTTGGAAGAGTTAGATCCATTTATTGAGAATCACTGTAGAAAGCTCGGTCTGGAAGTTGTCGGCAAAGAGACATTCCCGATCTGTGGCGAATTCTCACAGAATCTGGTGCGTACGGCACTTGGCGGAGATGCACCGGAAGAGCTGGCACTTGCCGATGAGATTCCGGGACGTCCACCAGTTATGTGTGCGGGCTGTCCACACCGTGGAATCTTCTACATCCTTTCGAAATTAAAGTGTATGGTCTATGGTGATATCGGATGTTATACATTGGGCGCCGTGGCACCGTTGAATGCGATGGACTTAAATGTCTGCATGGGTGCGTCTTGCTCCGGTCTGCATGGCTTTAATAAAGCGATGGGTGAACAGGGCGAGAAGATGAGTGTCGGTGTAATCGGAGATTCGACCTTCATTCATTCCGGTATTACCGGTATTACAGATATCGCTTACAATATGAGCAATTCGACCGTGATTATCCTGGATAATTCAATCACAGGTATGACCGGACATCAGCAGAATCCGACAACCGGTAAGAATCTGCGTGGTGAACCGGCCGGTAAGGTGAATCTCGAAGCGCTCTGTGCAGCACTTGGATTCAACCGTGTCACAGTTGTTGATCCGTACGATCTCGCAGAGGTGGAGCGTGTCGTGAAGGAAGAGCTTGCCGCAGAGGAGCCAAGTATCATTATCAGCCGCCGTCCGTGTGTTATGATCAAGGGTACGGTACATAAGCCGCCAATCAAGGTGGATACCGATAAATGTGTCGGCTGTAAGATGTGTATGAAGATCGGATGTCCTGCGATTTCCGTGCGGGATAAGAAGGCAGTGATCGATACAACGTTGTGTATCGGTTGTGAAGTATGTACACAGATGTGTAAATTCGGCGCATTGTGTCCGGCAGCAAAGGAGGGCAGGTAAGATGGAAACAAAGAATATTATGATCGTCGGTGTCGGCGGACAGGGTACGTTGCTTGCCAGCAAGATATTAGGACATGTGCTACTCTCACAGAATTTTGATGTGAAGGTTTCCGAGGTGCATGGTATGAGCCAGCGTGGCGGAAGCGTTGTCACATATGTAAGATATGGTGAGAAGGTGTATTCACCGGTCATTGACAAGGGCGAGGCAGATGCGATTGTCGCATTTGAGAAGCTCGAAGCGGCAAGATGGATTTCCTACCTGAAGAAGGGTGGACAGATCATCGTGAATACACAGGAGGTAGAGCCGATGCCGGTCATCACAGGCGCTGCGGAGTATCCACAGGAGCTTGTCTCCAAGATGGAGGCAGCCGGTGCGAATGTCGATGCGAAGGATTTCCTCGCGATCGCAGAGGAGGCGGGTTCTGCCAAGGCGGTTAATATCGCACTCATGGGAAGACTTTCGAAGTATTTCTCGGAGATTCCGGCGCATGCATGGGAGGAAGCAATCGACGCAATCGTTGCGGAGAAGTTCCGTGCTTTAAACCATAAAGCATTTGAACTTGGAAGAAATGCATAGGCAGGTGTAAACTTTGCCTGAAAACACCTTTCCTTTGTTCGTGTAATATAAGGACATCAGCAAGAGCTGAAAAACAAACGAACAAAGGAGAGGTAAAAATGAAAAGATTGGAAATTGCGCAGTATATTGCACTTGGAGCAACTTGTATGACAGTATTGGGGTTCGTGATCAACCTCGCCACACAGAGCAGATGGAGTATGACGATGTGTGGATATGGTGTGATGATCGGATTGATCTCATACTTCTTCGGCGGAATCAAAACCGCAGTGAAGATGGCGGGAAAGATTGCAAAATGGGGCTGGATCATTCTGCCGTTTCCGTATGATATCGTGACCGGTCTGGTTGCATTTTTTATTTCGATTTTCGTATTTATGGCGTTGCCAATTATTCCGATCCGTAAGGCGTACAAGGAACAGTCGATGGAGTAAACGGATGCCTGTGACAGGCATCTCACAGGATGATGTATGGAAGAAAATGATTATGAGACAAGATTTATAAGAGAAGAGATCGGAAGATGTGAGGACCTCGAAGAACTGAAAGCGCGGATCTTTCCGTTGCTACAGTCACAGCAGGAGCTGTGGATACAGAAGATGCAGGAAATCCTTGCAGAGAGCGGGCTTACGAAGTCTGCATTTGCGAAGCGGTGCCGCGTGAGCCGGGTGTCGGTCGACAAATGGTGCAAGGGCGCGATCCCGAAGAACCGCGAGACATTTCTTCGAATCGGTATGGCAGCGGAGTATGACTTAGAGAAGATGAACCAGCTTCTGCGGCGATACGGGCAGTACCCGGAGCTTTATTCGAAGAGCTTGGAAGACTGCGTGTGTATCTATGTGTTAAACCACAGGGTTGAAATGGATGGTTTCGGAAACAGTGCATCTGAAAAGCGCGGGGAAGCGTATGGACTGACCGCCTATGATTACATATTGTCGCAGATTAAGGAGAACATGGCGGCGGATGCGGATATGGAAATCCCGGATATCAATACGGCACAGTTTGCAGAACGGCTATCACAGGTAGAGGATGCAGATGCCCTGACGCAGTTTATCTATGACAATATCGCAACCTTTTCCTCAGCATATCAGAAGTTCTATGCCTATGTGAAAATGTATGTGACGATCAATTACCAGCGGTATTCGTCGAGTGTGGCGAATCTGGCAGAGGGACAGGGCTGGTCTTCATCGCTGCGGCAGTGTGTGTCCGCGATACGACAGAACAAATGGTATCCGACGCGGAACAAGATCATCTCGCTGGGACTGCATCTGAGCATGGATCATGAGCAGATCGACGAGATGCTCACGCTGGCACATATGGAACCTTTGTGTGCGAAGAACCTGTTCGAAAGTGTGATCCTGTTTATTCTGGATGATGCGGAGTTGAACAATATGCTTGATACGGAATCGGAGGAGTTTGATCCAGATGAGTTATGCCGCTATGCGCGTAAGGTGCTGCTGGAGCTTGACCTGCCGGAGATCGACGCATTTCTCGCGGAGCTTCCGGATCTCGATACGGATATATGGTAGGATGGAAAATAATTTAATCGTAATTGAAAATGGACAATTGAATATCTATTTGCTGGACAATCAGGTTGTCTGGGAGGTTGGACGGATGTCGAAGGAGCATACACCGGATATCCCGATGCATGCAACGACAATCAGCCGTAGGCATGGGCGGTTTCAGAATATGGACGGTATCTGGTTTTACATGGATGAAAACCCGAAGAATGGTACGATCCGCAATTGGAAGAAATTATCTTCCGGGCTGCATGGGCGCGTCAAGCCGGTGATGGTTTCGTCGGGGGATGTGTTCGTCTTCGGTGGCGGCGAGGATGCGGTCGTAAGTCCGGCAACGGTGTGGGCGTTCTTCCGGACGCGGTACTATGATGCGCCGTGGCGGGCGATGGATTCGCGTGGCTGCAGCAAATTCCTGATCGTGGATGGGGATATCCGGATGAAGTTAGCAGACCCGGAGCCGGGAAGTGTGGTAGAATGTGAACACGGGATGGTGATCTATATGGGTGCGCTTACCTATGTGATCGGACCGTTGAAGGTGATGGGAAGTAAAGGGAGTACAGATGGAACCAATTATTACAGAACAAATTGAGAAATTTCAGTCCGGAGATTTCAGCGGATATGAGAGCTTTTATTATGCGACATCGCAGACGGTCTATACGATGCTGCATACGATTATTCCGGCTGAGATCACTGCGGCAGAGCTGATGCCGAAGGTATATGAGAAAATCTATGCGAATGTGCAGACGCTTCCACAGACAGAGGCATTTTATGCGTGGAGCGCAAAGCTTGCAAATGAGGAAGCTTTGGAGTACTTAAAGGGAAATGCTGTATCGATAGGAAATTCTGACATGCAGCCAGACACGGATTCTGTAAATGCACAGACTATGGAATCGGCAGACAGCAGTTCGGATATGCCGTTCTATGATTATGCAGCGGAGGATGAAGCCCTTGCGATTACGGAGGATTTATCTGAGGATCGCGTATTTACAGAGCATGTGCAGGCTGTGATCGAGGCGTTATCACCGATGGAAAAGGTCGTATTCCAGTCGTATTATTATTTTGGCGAGAGCGTACCTGCGATCGTAGAAAAAACGGGATGTACAACGCGGGCGGTAAAGCATACCATCGGACAGACACGGACAGCCTTGCTTTCTGCAATCACCGCGTATGGACAGGCACCTGCATATGCGGTACAGCAGGAGAAGTCGCATAAATTCGGCTTGAAGGATACACCTTGGATGTATATTTTGTTCCAGAATTATATTGGAAAGGTGACGGGCATCGCGCATGTCGGAATCACAGGAAGTGCGGTTGGTGCAATCGCGATGGTCGGACAGGCAGGTGGCGTGGCAGGAACATCTGCGGTAATCGGACAGGCAGGAGGTATTGCAGGAACCACGGCAGGACAGGCAGGGAGTGCTGCAAGTGCAGCGGTAACCGGACAGGCAGGCGGAGCTACAGGTGCAGCAGCGAAAGCATCCGCACATGGGATTGCAAAATTCCTTGGTACGGTTGGCGGAAAAGTGGCAGTTGGAGTTGTCGGAGTTGCAGCGGTTGTCGGCATCGGTCTGGGAATCCATCATGCATCGTCCGAACCGGAAAGACACATTGTAGCAATAGAAGAAGAGGATGGTAATGGTGCGCTTATGTGGGAGGATGGACCGGCACCTGAAGTTGAGACAGAACAAACGGAAGAGGAGACAATGCCGGAGAACGAAGATGAGCAGCAGGTAAAGTCACAATTAGAAGTAATGCTGGAACAGGCGAGAACGGGGATGGAAGATTATGCTACAACCGGGAAAAGTGAGTATTCAGATTATTACACAATTACAACGTACAGTAAGGAAAACAGTTTTTATGCACTGGAAGATATTGACGAGGATGGAGAAGATGAGCTTTTGTTTGGTTGTTGGAATTCGGAGAAGAGGATGGTAGAAATCCGAGATATCTGTAATTGGGAATATCATCCAGAAGCCAGATATGGGAATTGCTATTATAGTGAAGGAAATGTTATGTCGGTACATGCCTCCGATGATCAAAATTATGATTTGGTATATTATGATTCGTCGTTGGAGGATGATTATTCTTGTACATGTTTATTAGAATTGCGTGGAAGAGATGGCGTAATTAGATATTATGAATTAGGTTATGGTGTTCAACCAGATTATTTCAGTGGACCGATAGAGGTTACATATGATACATTCCTTCAGCAATTAGACGATGATTATCAAAGTCTACAGTATACGGAAATTGATGAATCAACATGGGCAGGGCAGGAAGAAGCACATTCATATAAGAAACTATCGTGGAAACCAATGTTTGAGGACGAAACAATTTTGAACGATGATCCATCAATCCCGGATGCGGATGGGAAATTCTAAATAAAAAAACATTTAAGTGAACAATCAGAGGGAGTAAATGAATCCAATCATTACAGAGCAACTTAACAAATTTAAAAATGGAGATTTTGGAGGGTATGAAAGCTTTTATAATGAGACAGTAAGCACGGTCTACACGATGCTTCATACAGTTGTCCATGATTCAAATGTAGCGACATCGTTGGTGCCACAGGTATACGATAAAATCTACCAGAATGTGACAAGCTTGGAACAGACCAACGGATTTTACCAATGGGCTGCAGAGCTTGCAAATGAGGAGGCACTGGGATATCTGAAGGAAAATGGATGGACAGAGATTCATAATGATTCTGTTGAGAATACTTATGAACAGGCGGTAGACGGGAAATTTTATGATTATGCGGTGGAAGATGAGGCGTTAACTATAACGGAAGATGCAGTTTTGGATACTTCTTTTGTTACAAGAGTGCAGGAAATTGTAACTACGTTGTCACCGATGGATCGTGTCGTTTTTCAGGACTATTATTATTTTGGTGTTAGTGTGCCAGAGATTGCAGTGAAGACAGGATGTAAAGATTCGGATATCAGATATACACTGAGTCAGACACGGACAGCTATTTTGCAGACAATCGCACTGGCGCCTGTGGATGATTCGGAAAATGGAAATTCCAATATCAGAAGATATCGTTTGGCAGAAGTGCCATGGATGTGGATTGCATATCAGAATTTCCTTGCATATACACTTGGGATTGATACGATTAGCATTGCAGGATGGTTGGCCGACATATTTGGACAGATAGTAGGAAGTGGGATAGCAGTAAGCGGAATGGATGCAGAAGGAACTGCAACCGGAGCTGTGTCAAATGGTGCGTTCTCAGTTGGAGCTGGTGTGCCCGCGGGAGAAGCAACGGGTGCAGCGGCTGGAAGTGTCGGAGCTTCTGGTACGAGTGGAGGTGTGGCAGCAATCTTTGGTACAATTGGTGGAAAAATTGCAATCGGTATCGTTGGGACTGCAATGGTAGCAGCAATCGGCGTTGGTGTGCATCACGTTGTGACAGAAAATCAGTCGACTACCGAAAAGACGGCTGTGTCGACAATGGGAGATGCTTCAGAAAACGAAATTATTACGAAGTATACTTCCTATGAAGCGGTGTTAGCGGACTTAAAACAGTGCATTGAACAGGGAACAACCTATGAAGCCAGCGAGAATTTTACAGATAAGAGTAAAAATAAAGATGCGTTTTATGTGATTGATGATTTCGATGGGGATGGAACGGATGAGTTAATAATTGGTCAGTGGAACGCGGTGATTGGAGGAATGGATATTGGGGATGTATTTACGATGCGTGACGGAAACGTTGTAAAGATTTTCACCTGCAATTATGGGTATGGAGACAATGGTCAGAGCGCGGTTCTTTATAATGATGGAATCATATATGAAAATGCAGAAAAGATAAATTTTGAAAATGAACAGGCTTTGGAGTGTAAATATGTTTATAATATCAGATGGAGAATTGCAGGCGGAACCTGTAACTTTGATATTGCAAAGATTACATATAGTGCAGATGGGGAAGGCAGAAGTGCATATCAAATAATTTTTATTCAAGATGAAAAGGCATTAAGCATGTTTGATAACACAGTTGAAACAGGTTTTTCGGCAGTGCAGAATCTTGTTGATTCTGCGCCAGAAATATATATAAAACCGACGGTAAATGAAGACTTGGGTGATGGTTTAAATATATATAAGACAAGCTGGAAGACCTTATATGATGATAATTCCTATATGAACACGGATAGTGGTCCAAAACCGGATGCGGATGGGAAATTCTAATACCAAATCAAAATGAAAAACGAGGAACAAATCTATGAAGAAATTAGCAATATTTTTTCCGGGAATCGGATACCATGCGGACAAGCCGCTCCTATATTACAGCCGGAAGCTGGCGGGAGAGGCAGGCTACGAGCAGATCGCTTTGAAATACGATTATCAGGCGGGGAATATCCGTGGGAACAAAGAGAAGATGGAGGCAGCTTTCCATGCATTGTATGCGCAGGCGGAAGAACAGCTTGCCGAGGTCGATTTTACACCGTATGCAGAAGTACTGTTTGTATCGAAGAGCGTTGGCACGATTATCGCATCTGCCTATGCACAGAAGCTTGAAGAAGCGGGAATGGCAGCAGATATTCGACATATCTTATACACGCCGCTTGAGGCAACCTACACCTTCGCACCGAAGCATGCGGTTGCATTTATCGGAACGGCTGATCCGTGGAGTGATGTGCCTGCGGTGATTCAGATGAGTGAAGCGCAGGGCGTTCCGATGCACGTCTACGAGAACGCCAACCATTCACTGGAGACAAGCGATACCATGCAGAATCTGAAAATCCTGCAGGATGTGATGGAGAAGACCAAAGCAATTATATAATACAAAAGCCCCTGTTGCAGTCCGGTGTGATTGGAAATATATCCACGGACGCAATCGGGGCTTTTTGTTATGGTAAGCAGAATGTTTAATTATCAAACGTTGCCGCTTTTGCTAATGCAACATCAATGTTCTCACAGAAGTTCTCTTCGCCGAGCTTCTCTACGAAACCGGCCTTCTCCATTACATGACGTGGCTGTTCGTTCACGTGGGAGAGCAGTAAGTGGATGCCCTTCTTCTGGCATGTCTTGTATGCCTCTTCGAGTGATTCCAGCCCGGTGATATCCATCGCCGGAACATCACGCATACGAAGAATCAGAACATTCTTGTGTTTTTCGTGTGTAAATGCAAGGTAGTCATTTGTCTCCGCAAAAAACATCGGACCGAGAATTTCATATACCATTGTGTTGCGTGGTACATTCTTCAGGTCCGTGTGCTCGGAGATCTCGTTTTTGTCCAGATCTTCTTTGTAGATTCATGGTTTCACTTCACCGACATCGGACATTCGCTTCATGAACAGGAATGCGGCCATGACCATACCGATCTCGATAGCCACAACCAGATCGAAGAATACCGTCAGAAGCAGAGTGGTGATCAGGACGAGAATATCGCTTTTCGATGCGGTTTTGATCATGTGGCCAAATGTCTTGAAGCCGCTCATGTTGTAGGCAACCATGATCAGGATTGCGGCAAGACAGGTCATCGGAATCATAGATGCATACGGCATCAGGAACAGCAGGATCAACAGCAGGGTGATCGCATGGACGATACCGGCAATCGGGGTACGTCCGCCGTTTTTGACATTGGCTGCGGTTCTGGCAATCGCTCCGGTTGCCGGGATGCCGCCGAAGAGAGATGACATGATATTACCGACACCCTGACCGACTAACTCCGCATTCGAACGGTGATGTCCACCGATCATACCATCGGATACAACACAGGAAAGCAGCGATTCAATTGAAGCTAAAATTGCAATTGTAAATGCCGGTGAGATCAGTTCTTTTACGAGGGCGAACGAAAGCTGCGGGGCGGCGAATTTCGGGAAGCCTGCCTTAATTGTGTACAGATCGCCGATCGTAGCAACCGGAAGCTTGCCAAGCTGGACAATCAGTGTGGTTACGAGAATTGCAATCAGGCTGCCCGGAATCTTCGCAGATACCTTCGGCCAGAAGATCTGGATCAGCAGCGCGAGCATACCGATACCGAACGTCATCCAGTCAATCGTGTGAAATGCTTTCGCATAGGCAGCGCATTTATCAACAAATTCGGATGGCCACAGCTCCCATGGACAGACCGAAGAAGTCCTTGAGCTGTCCGGCGAAGATGCCGATGGCAATACCAAATGTAAAGCCGACCGTGATCGTCTTCGGGATAAATTTGATCAGATTGCCGAAATGGCACAGTCCCATGATGATCATGATGATACCGGACAAAAAAGTAGCGATTGTAAGTCCGGTCATGCCATATTGGGCGATGATGCCGTAGATGATAACAACGAATGCTGCGGTCGGACCGCCGATCTGCACGCGGCTGCCACCGAGCAGGGAGATGAAGAATCCTGCGATGATGGCTGTGTACAGACCCTGCTCCGGATTGACACCGGAGGCAATGGCAAGTGCAATCGACAAAGGCAATGCGATGATCGCCACGATGATACCTGCGACGATATCCTTCACAAACTGTTCCTTTGTATATGTTTTCATAGTGCTAAAAAGTTTCGGTTTTATATATTTGAGCTTTTCCATGTCAGTAAAATCCTTTTCACTTTATCTAAAATGTAGTATAACGATCTCCCCGGATCCGGCTACAGCAATCCCTGAATCAGAATGATCAGAATCAAAACCGGAAGTATAAACTGGAAATACGGCTTTAATTTCCGGCTGATTTTAAGCCCTTTTCCGGTATTTGCCTCTTCAATGTAGTTATCAAATCCAAATCCCCATTTGGTAACACAGAACAACAGATAGACGAGTGAACCAAGCGGCAACAGCAGGTTGCTAACTAAGAAGTCTTCCGTGTCGAGTACGTCACGACCGCCGATCAGATGCACACTGCTCCAGACATTGTAACCGAGGACACAAGGCATGCTCGCGATCAGGATGATGATGCAGTTGATGAGTGACGCCTTGTTCCGGCTGATATGGAACATATCCATACAGAACGAAATGATGTTCTCAAATACAGCGATAACCGTTGAGAAGCTGGCAAATGTCATGAACAGGAAGAACAGTGTTCCCCAGATTCTTCCGCCTGCCATATTTACAAATACGTTTGGCAGTGTGACGAAGATCAGACTTGGACCGGCACCGACTTCCACGCCATAGCTGAAGCATGCCGGGAAGATGATCAGTCCTGCCATGATTGCGACAAATGTATCAAGTGCACAGATACGGACGCCCTCCCCGGCGAGCGTATTGTCCTTGCTCATATAGCTTCCGAAGATCTCCATCGCCGCAACACCCAGACTCAGAGTGAAGAACGACTGGTTCATAGCCGCAGAGATCACATTTCGAAGACCGACCTCGGATACGGTTTTTGCATTTGGTACAAGGTAGAACTTCAGGCCTTCCTTTGCACCGGATAATGTCAGACTATGTACAACTAAGATCACGATCAGTGCAAGCAATGCCAGCATCATGAACTTACTGATCCGTTCCAATCCGTTCTGCAAGCCGCGGCTGCAGATGAGAAATCCTGCGACTACGATAATGACCATCCAGATCGTCATCTGAAGCGGATCACCGAGCAGATCTGTGAATACGGAAGATGTCGCGTCGGTGTCCATACCAGAATGGAAAGCACCTGTGGCAAACTTATAAAAATAAGAAAGCATCCAGCCGGATACGGTTGTGTAATACATCATCAGCAGATAGCATCCAGCCATGGCAAACCAGCCGTGGATATGCCATTTGCTGCCGGGCTTTTCGAGTGCCTTGTATCCAAGCACCGCACTCTTGCGGCTCGCACGTCCGACTGCAAACTCCATTGTTAAAACCGGGAGCCCCATAATTACCAGAAAGATCAGGTAAAAGAGCACAAAAAGACCGCCTCCGTTTTCCCCTGCAACATATGGAAAACGCCACACATTTCCAATACCGATGGCGCATCCTGCCGATACAAGCAGAAAACCAAGGCGGGATTTGAAAGATTCTCGCTGCATATATATTTTCCCTCCTGAATAAAAATGCCGCCAGATGATTCAAAATAGCGGCATATTACCTATTATATTGTTTGACAAAGCAAACTTCATAAAATATACTATAAAAAAAATAATAATACAAGGGGAGAACTTTCAAAATTAATTAAGGAAACGTGAAAGGACAGGTTTAGAAGACAACATGGAAGAAAATGTAAACGTAACAGAGCTGTTTGGCTGTGACGTATTTAACGACGCGGTCATGGAAGAACGACTTCCGAAGAAGGTTTACAAAGAACTCAAGGAGACGATTGAAGAGGGCAAGGAATTGTCATTGGAGATCGCGGATGTGGTAGCCCACGAGATGAAGGAGTGGGCGATCGAGAAAGGGGCAACACATTTCAGTCACTGGTTCCAGCCGATGACCGGTGTGACTGCTGAAAAGCATGATGCATTTATCACAGCACCGAAGGAAAATGGAAAGGTATTGTTATCGTTCTCCGGTAAGGAGCTGATCCAGGGAGAGCCAGATGCATCTTCATTCCCATCCGGCGGACTTCGTGCGACATTTGAGGCAAGAGGTTATACGACATGGGATTGTACATCTCCAGCGTTTGTACGTCATGACTCTGCAGGCGGGATCCTTTGTATTCCAACCGGACTTTACCCGAACAACCTGCCCTAAAGGATTTTCATTATCAAAATATCTGAGGGCTTCCTTCCGGGACACCACCATCCAATCTTTTCCCCAGTCCTGTTTCACATCGCCACTGACCAGAGGAAAAGAAAACAGATCGAAAAACTGTTTATCGACTTGCAGACAATTTTTATTTCTAAGGTACTCTTTATCTGTAGCCTTTTTCACATCGAACAGCCAATCAGCCACCCGGACATATTCCTCTATTCCCGGAAATTCTTTTGCGGCATAAGGAGCTGTAGGAGCACTGGTATAGGAAGACCAATTTTGGTCATACTTACTTTTCAAAGTCACCCGATAGATCTGATCTGCATGTTGATGAAAACGGTCTGTTTTCCATTCTTTCACGACATGCATATAAATTAACAAGACCGACGTAAAAGCTATAGTAAACCCCACCACATTAATAATCGCATAAATCTTATGACGCAAAATCCTGCGTCCGATCATTTTCAAATATTCCCGAATCATACTATTTCATTTATATCTGTCCATTAT
>ERZ779851.1022-NODE-1022-length-26445-cov-18.133839_pt1 | contig 26445 bp, 28 predicted proteins | sample MGYA00511094_ERZ779851 | MGnify/ENA primary metagenome ERZ779851 (study PRJEB29588, sample SAMEA2155512) | human gut metagenome | biome: human gut; feature: human-associated habitat; material: faeces | place: Denmark | collected 2008/2010 ...
CCACCTAAATCGCTAGTTAATGTTTTACCTTCGCTTAATACTTTTAAAATAGATGCATCGAATTTGTCTGCCTCTTCATTTTCACCAAGGTATCTGAGCATCATGACTGCTGAGAGCATCATGGCTATTGGATTTGCTTTTTGCTGGCCTGCAATATCTGGGGCTGAACCGTGGACAGGTTCAAATAAAGCACCTTCTGATCCAATATTTGCTGATGGGATTAAACCGAGTCCGCCAACAAGACCTGCACCTTCATCAGATAAAATATCTCCAAATAAATTAGTAGTTACGATAACCTGGAATTCCTGAGGCTGTGTAACAAGATACATTGCTGTTGCATCAACATAAAAGTCTTCAGTATCAATATCAGGATATTTTTCGGCAACTTCATAGAATATTTTTTTAAATAATCCGTCAGTTTTTTTAAGAACATTAGCTTTGTGAACTGCAGTAACTTTAGTTCTGTTGTTGTCTTTTGCATATTGAAAAGCATAATTAATAATGCGTTCTTCAGCTTCTCGTGTAATAATACGTTTAGCTATTGCACCATCTTCGGTTTTTTCTTCCTGATTTGCAATATATAATTCAGGTACGTAAAGTGAATCGGGGATATGCAAAGGAATCATCTCCCTCTGCCCCTATTCCACATCTTATCTTCCGCCTTATCTTTGCCAGCATCTCTACCGACACTCTCATCATAAATCCTCTGGAACTCCTCATAAAGCTCGTCTCCATCTAGTTTTATCCCCAGCCTTCTCATTACATCCGAGAACAACCTTATGCTTCCACTAATATTAGCAATATCAAATCCGAATATATCTGCCTTAACAGAATCACTGACATTCTCGTAACCACCAAGTTCTGATATTTTCCTAACAATCCAGTCAGCTTTGTCCACAGGTTCAGTTTCTCTAATTTCCACAAATTCATTTTTATCTGTTACATCAGTCATACTTTCACCAACTCTTGCCACATTCACGTCAGACAAATTAAGAATCTCTGGTATTTCTATCACCCTTTGCATTAGCAAGTTTTGCCATCTGGTTAATATTGTTAGCAACACCTGCAACAATCCGTATTACTCTTGCCCTGTCATCTGGATAACTACTATCAATGTTTCCGCCTGTCCTGATCAATTCCCTAATATATGCACTTGCTGTCATTCCTGTTCGTTTAAGTGCCGCTTTAAGAATATCCATATCTTTCTCTGACAGTTTCACAGACACCTTGTAATCTTTCCTGTCAGATTTGTATCTTCTCTTTCCATCTGTCATACATTTCTCCCCTTCTGTAGTTTTCTAATGCTGTATAAAACCAATCTCTTTTTATCTGTACCATTGCTTTTTTCTTCCTTTCTAAACGTAGTGTTCACTGGTTTTGCAAGATGCGGAAAAGGTCGGACCTTTTCCCGAAAAAATATAAACGCATCAGCGTTTACATGATTTTTCGTCTTGGCAGGAGCACCTGCACCCTGTATATGATATGTGGTGGTTAATGTACCACCACAATTATGGGTATGGTGGCTGAGGTTCCACCAGATTTGAAAAGTAGTGGTACTTTTTGCCATCACTTTGCTGTTTTGGTGGCATTTTCCGCCACCACTTTTCCATTTTGATAGCAATTTCCGCCACCATAACTTTTTCTCACTGATTACATATATAGGTGCACCTGTATTTAAAATTGTTTCTAAAGTAATCCTAAATCTGTTGAATGGACTTATTGCATAGATTGCAATGAAATTAGCAGGTATGAAAGTTTCTCTTGACCTCAAAAATAAATATCAATATCGGACTGGTGTTATGATTGCACCCGTTCTAAGTGTTGTGCTTGCTATTATACCTGCTCTTTGTGGCTTTTCGCTGGTAGGAAATCATATAGATTTTTCGGGGTTCATCCTCATCTATGATTTGTTTTTCTATATGTTAATTATTGGTCCGGTAGAAGAATTTGTGTTTCGAGTATATTTACAAGATACTTTTGTAAGTTTCTTTGAAGAACATAAGTGGTTGGGTGTTGTAATTGCATCTTTCTTGTTCGGATTGTGGCATATCATCAATGGAAATGTAGTACAGGTATTATTCACATTTGGCATCGGTCTTGTATTTGGATTTGCTAAATACAAAATTAAAGGTTGTGGATATGTAGGTGTGTCTGTTGCTCATGGATTATATGATTTTTTGAATACTATCGTGAGAATGCTTATTGTTTAATTAAATTCAATATGCAGGCATATCAAAATCTTTTTTGAAAAACTGTAAACTTTGAATTTTACGTGCCTAAAGTAATGTAAATATTACTAGACAGATTTGTCTAATAGCATAACTACGGCATTTTCTCGCTTTATGTCGTGTTGTATATTTGCTCATTAAGTTAGTCTGTTGATGAAAGGAGGCAGCTAATATGGACCAAAAGAAAATAGGAAGTTTTTTGAAAGAACTTCGTAAAGGAAAGGGAATTACACAGGAAGAATTTGCGGAAAATCTAAATGTATCTGGAAGAACTGTATCTCGTTGGGAAACTGGGACTAATATGCCAGATATTAGTCTATTAGTTTATATTGCAGAATTTTTCGATGTAAGTATTCCTGAAATCATCAATGGAGAAAGGAAAAGCGAGATTATGGAAAAAGGAGAAAAAGAAGTTGCAGAGGCAATGTCTAATTATGCAGGTGCAGAAAAGTCAGTAATATTAAAGAGAGTAAAATTGATAAGTATCATAGGGCTGATATCTTTAGTTATAGGATTAGTTATGGAAGCAATTAATTATGATTCTATGATTCCAATATATAAGTGTATGAAAGGAACATGTTTAGGCTTAGGCGTTGGAGCATTGGCTACAATGGTTCTTTATACAACAGGTGTACTTGAAAAAATAAAAAATAGAAAGTCGAAACAAATGAAAATAGTATCAATCTTTTGTTTCGGAATAATATCAATATGTATTATTGTATCTTTGATATTAACAATTGTTTGATGTAGAATTCTTGAGTTAGATATAAACATAAAATATACCGAATACCGGAAAAAGGACAATAAATAATGACAAGCTTACTGTAAAAATTTTTCCAAATTAGCGAAACCTCTTGAATTATCAGACATAAAATGATAATATCTAATTAAACAGAAAGCACCCACTCCAAAGGTGGATGCTCCGAGTTTAGGTTAATGAATGTCCTTAAGGACACCGCCTATCCTGTGGATCAGACAGGATAGGCATTTTTATTTTCGCTTGTTTCTCTTATCGAGAAAGGCAAGCAACGCTACAATCAAGCTACCAAAGGACATCAACAATGCTAATATCCCAATGAAAATCGAAATGATCTCATAAGCCGTCATCGGCGCCACCTCCCTTCCTATGTATTCCGTTAAACCGGTATCATAAACTCGGGAGGCTACCACCCTGTCATGGGTACTTTCCTTAGACGATATTGTACCATAAAAAATAAAACATCTGCAATATACAATCCCACAAAATCACCCTTCAAATGACTGATAAATATTAATCACTTAAAAAGCTTTTAATCTCCTCACTTATTCTTCCATACTCATAATCATGCACATAATGTGGGCAATCCAATTCTATGTACTTCCCAGACTCCACTTCTGAGATGTATTTTTCCTGTATCCTTCTCCATGTTTCTTTATCAAAACCAGTTCCACCAGTACCATCAGAAATAAAAAGCAGCATAGGAACCTGTGGTACTCCATTTTGAGCTACAATTCTTGCATTATCCTTAACACTCTTCGCTTCATTTATCATTGTTACAGTTGCCGTTCTGTTATAAAAAATTGCTCTATACCTATTCTTTTCGTCATTAGTCAACGTTCCATGCTTTATAGCATCACTTTCCGCAAGTGTAGGAATTAGTCTGGTAATTCCTAAATCCGCTGCATATTGTCCAAGTTTCATTAGTGCAAGATTTATTTTCATATTCTCGTAATATTCTGGCACAGCCATATCTAAACCTATAATTGCTTCAATTTCATCGGGATACTTCTGTACCCAATACAGAGCTTCAATTCCAGACATAGAATGTGGGCATAAAACATATGGTCCTTCAATCCCTGCTTTATTCAAAGCTAATCTCGTTTCAGATAATATAGTCTGTATATTTCTGTCTTCATCAACAACATCACTATACCCATATCCAAATTTTTCAACGACAACAATTCTATAATCATCACTCAACAACGAATATAAGGATTTAAAATCCAGAATAGGGGAACAGGTTCCACTCCCTGATAAAAATACCAGCGTTCTAGAACCACTCCCTTCCACATATATGCTCATATTATTTCCATTTATATCAACAAGCTGTCCTAATGGCTCTCGCAATTTTTCTCTGCATTAAGTCTATATCTATGATAAACAAAGCAAATCAAAATTAAAATAACAATAACTGCTACTATCCATAATAATACCCGCAACATTGTTTTAGCTCTTTTTTTCATTATCTTTACATATCCCTCCTGAAATAAAAACGGCAATACAAATAATAATCACCTTACACACCAGTGAAACAAAGAGATTTCCACCAACAGAAATCTGCGATAATGTATTAATCAATGCATGTGTCATTGCACATATCCACAAGCTCCTTGTTTTATTGTATAATGCAGATAAAATAAAACAGTTTGTCAAAAGTCCAAGTAAAAAGCTACCTACATGAATTGATTGCATTGAACCTTCAATAAAAAAATAAAGGAAATGCCATATTCCCCAACAGACAAATGTCACACATGTCGAAAACACATACTCATGTTGTTCCTCAATAATTGGTTGAAACGTATATCTCCAACCTATTTCTTCAATCCCACCGAACAAAATTGCTTTTACAAATAATATAACCGGAATATACCAATTCTTTACTTGTAACATTCCACCCATTAATAGATAGCAAAACTCTATACTCAAAAACATCAAAACCAGCAAGTAGCTGAAAACAGGTTGCTTTACGTTTACAAAATCAATTACTATCCTCTTAAAATTTATTTTCCGATATCGAACTATGACAATACTCCCCCACATTGCCGAAGAAATTCCGCCGATTCCAATTGCTATCATCCCAATTACCGTTGTGTAATCCACGACTATCCCTATCTTACGCAATAGAAAAACTGTAATCGCTATTACCGTAATTTGTCCTATAGTTCCAGTTAAATATAATCTAATCGCATTTTTTCTAGCCACAGAATTATCAACATCCTTCCTTCTTTAGTCAAAATCTGTAAAACTCTTTCCCATTACTCCATTCACAAATAGAGCCAAACTAGAGCCATTTGATAAAACAAATGCCGGAAACCCGCATAAATACAGGCTTTCGGCATTTTAGTCCGTTATTCAAACTCAATCGTCCCAGGCGGCTTACTGGTAATATCATAGAAGCAGCGGTTTACCCCCTTCACTTCATTGATAATCCTGCTCATAACTCTCTGTAACACCTCGAACGGTATATTGGCAGCTTCCGCTGTCATGAAATCGACCGTATTGACCGCACGCAGTGCAACCGCGTAATCGTACGTTCTCTCATCGCCCATGACACCCACGCTTCGCATATTGGTAAGCGCGGCGAAATACTGGTTTGGCATCCACTCCGGTGCCTCTCCATGCTCTTTGCGGTATTCTTCTACCGCGGCATCCACTTCCTCACGGTAAATGTAATCGGCATCCTGCACGATACGAACCTTCTCTGCAGTTACCTCACCGATAATACGGATACCAAGTCCCGGTCCCGGGAATGGCTGACGGAAGACAAGTTTCTCAGGGATGCCAAGCTCCAGACCCGCTTTGCGGACTTCATCTTTGAAGAGGTTGCGCAGCGGCTCGATGATTTCCTTGAAATCCACATAATCCGGGAGACCGCCGACGTTGTGGTGGGACTTGATCACTGCGGATTCTCCGCCAAGTCCGGACTCTACCACATCCGGGTAGATGGTTCCCTGTGCCAGGAAATCCACGGCTCCGATCTTCTTTGCCTCTTCCTCGAAGACACGGATGAATTCCTCTCCGATAATTTTACGTTTTTTCTCCGGTTCTGTCACACCGGCAAGTTTTCCATAATAACGCTCCTGCGCGTTGACACGGATAAAGTTCAGGTCAAACTGTCCGTTCGGTCCGAAGACCTCCTCAACCTCGTCTCCTTCGTTCTTTCGGAGCAGACCGTGATCGACGAATACGCAAGTAAGCTGTTTTCCGATTGCACGGGAAAGAAGTCCTGCTGCAACAGAAGAATCCACACCTCCGGATAATGCAAGGAGAACCTTTCCATCACCGACTTTTTCACGGATCTCTTTGATTGTATGCTCCACGAAAGAATCCATGCGCCAGGTGCCGGCACATCCACAGATATTTCTTACAAAGTTGTGAAGCATCCTGCTTCCCTCTACGGTATGCAGTACTTCCGGATGGAACTGGATTGCATAAAGTTTTTTCTCCGGGTTTTCATCTGTCGCTACCGGACAGTCAGCAGTATGTGCTACCACCTGAAATCCCGGTGCCGGCTTGGAAATATAATCAAAATGACTCATCCAGCAGATGGTAGATCCTTCTGCCGAATCCGTTGCCACTCCCTCAAAAAGCGGAGAAGACTTGTCCACGAACACTTCCGTTTTTCCGTACTCACGTACCGGTGCCTTTTCTACTTTTCCACCGAGGATATGATTCATCAACTGCGCACCATAGCACAGACCGAGAACCGGGATGCCAAGTTCAAATAATTCTTTCGTGTATGTCGGGGAATCTGCCTCATAGCAGCTGTTCGGGCCGCCGGTGAGGATAATTCCCTTTGGATTCATTGCCTTGATCTGTTCGATGTCGGTACGGTAAGAATAAATCTCACAGTACACATTGCACTCGCGGACGCGGCGTGCAACCAGCTGATTGTACTGACCACCGAAGTCAATGACGATGACTTTCTCCTGATCCATATTGTGTTTCCTCCTGTTTTCTAAAATGCATTTTTGCATTTATGTGGTGCATTTTTCAAAAGTACACCATTTTTCTACCATTATAATAAAGCCCCTGTGATTTTACAAGTCACAACCTCACGTTTTCTCGTAAAATGCAATCACATCCGCGTAAACTTTTTCATTTTCTTTCTCATTCAGTATTTCATGGCGCATATGCGGATAGGTAATTGTGGAAATATTGGAAAAACCTGCCTGTTTCAGCGTGTCCACGCTGTCTTTGGCACCTTTTTCATACCCGGTGCACGGATCTTCGCTGCCGCGGATCATCAGAATCGGTAATGTCTCATTTACGTCCCGGTAATTTGACACCTGATGCATGGCTGTAGTCAGCATATACAGATCGTGAAAAGCGGAGACGCTGAATCCATGCCCACAATACGGATCTTTCAGATATGCCTGTACCACCTGCTCATCGGAACAGATCCAGTCCGCTTCGGTTTTTGCATGTTTTACCTGCTTATTAAAATTTCCCACTGACAGTTGCTGCACCAGCTTGGAATGATACATCGGTCCACGCGCCCTTGTGAGCAGATTCGTCAGGAAAAATCCTATGCGGATAATCTGTGTTCCCGGATAATTCGGGAATCCGCTCAGTACCACCTTTGCGTAACTGTGTGACTGGGTACAAAGCAGATTCCTTGCAATGATGGTTCCCATGGAATGCGCAAAAATCATCACCTTTTCCGTTTGAAACCGCTCCCTGATATATGCCGTGATCTGTACCTGATCCGACAACAGATAACGGTCACCGTCTTTTTCTTTAAAAAACCCCAGCTTTGGAGCATGTTCCCCATGCCCCCGCATGTCCGACGTCACCACCGTAAATCCCACCTGCCGCAGCTGTTCGGCAAAAGCCTCATAACGCTCCTTATGTTCCTCCATCCCATGAATGATCTGAATATATCCCCGCGGATGTTCACTTTCAAATACCGCCAGACGCAGCGCGTAACCGTCGGACGCTTTCAATACTATATTTTCCATTTATATACTCTTCTCCGTTCGTACTTTTAAAACCAGTCCACATTTGTTCCATGTTCCAACTGTTCCGGTGTCATCAAAGACACGGCATCGATAAACCAGTTGCGAAACGTCATCGTCCCTCTCTTTTGTGCGGTCGTTTCTTTTGCCGCAAGTGCTCCTGCAATGCCAGTAAACGCACAGCATGCCACTGCACTCTCCACCGAATTTTCCGCACTTAAAAAAGCGCCAAGCATCACGGTGGACATACAGCCGCTTCCCGTAATCCTTGCCATCATCGGGCTTCCATTATGACACCGGTAGACGCAGCTTCCATCCGTGATCAGATCGGTTTCTCCGGATGCGACAAGAATCATCTGATTTTTCTTTGCATACTGCTTCATCCGCTCCGGCAAATCCGTTTCTTCTGCTTCTGCCAGCGCATCCTCGGCTGCATCCACCCCGGTAACCGTTCCACAGTTGTGCAGCAATGCCTGTATTTCCGAATAATTTCCCCGGATACAGGTCGGATGGATTATTTTCATCAACTCCAGACATTTTTTGCGCCGATAGGAAGACCCCGACACCCCGACCGGATCAATCACGATCGGATGTCCCAGCGCATGCGCCCGCTTTCCGGCAGTCTCCATCGCCTCATAATCCGAGATGGCCCCGAAATTACAGATCAGCGCCGCTGTACCGGCCGTGATCTCTTCCACCTCACAGGGATGGTGTGCCATCGTCGGTGACGCACCTGCCGCCAGAAGGATATTCGCGCAATCGTTGACCGTCACAGCATTTGTGATACAGTGGATGATCGGACGTTTCCGTTGTATTTTCTCATAAATTTCCGCCACTTTTTTCCCGGAAAATTTCATCACAGTTTCTCCCGTCTTTGTATTTCACCGTCCAGAATTCCTGTCTTTTTCATTGGAATGGTCACGATAATTGCAATGATCGTACCACCACAGGTACTGATCAAAAACGGCACTACAAATGTAAACAATGCCGCTGCTTTATTCCCCATAATCAGATACGCAATCGGATAAGAAAGCATTCCGCCGATGATACCGGTTCCAAACACTTCTCCCACATATGCAAACGGAAGCTTTTTCCCATACCGGTAAAGCAGTCCTGCAAGCAGTGCACCACACATACTTCCCGGAAATGCCAGTGGGCTGCCAAGCCCTGTCAGATTACGGATCAATGCCGCCATAAAAGCCTGTGCCAGCCCCCACCATGGTCCGACCGTTACCGCGCACAGTACATTCACCAGATGCTGTACCGGCGCACATTTTGAGCCCAATACCGGGAAAGAAAACATACTCCCGACCACAGCCACCGCCGTGAAAAGTGCCGTCAATGTCAATTTTTTTATCTGCAGATGATTTTTCATTTTACTTTTTTACTCCTCTTTTGTTCCCTTTATATGATCTGTTCTACAAGTTCTCCAAGATGCCGGGTGCCTGTCTCAATATCCTCGCAGGCAAAAATGCCGCTGACAACTGCGACACCCGCGATGCCTCTGCCTTTTAACTGCAAAACATTCTCTGCCGTAATTCCCCCGATTGCCACAACCGGAATCTTTACGCTGTGACAGATTTCTTCCAGCAGTTCATGTTTCATCGGAATGGCATCCTTTTTGGTTGTAGAGCCAAACACAGCACCACTTCCCAGATAATCAGCACCTCCCGCTTCTGCGGCTTTCGCCTGTTCCACGGTTTTTGCCGTCACACCAATGATTTTATCCGGTCCGAGAATCTCACGCGCGTGCGCCAGTTCCATATCGGACTGTCCGATATGAACCCCGTCTGCGCCGACTTTTGCCGCCAGTTCCACATCATCATCCAGAATGAGTTTCACCCCGTAACGATGGCAAAGTTCCAGCAATTCTTCTGCCTCCTTCTGCACATCCGCTTCCGGAAGTTCCTTCTCCCGCAGCTGTACCAGAGTGGCGCCACCTTCCAGTGCTTTCTCTACCTGTTGATATAATGTTTCATTGCCCAGCCATGTACGATCGGTCACCGCATAAAGGCGGAGCTGTTCTTTTTTCATATTATTCACTGTTTTTTCCCTCCTGCATGTTATCCCATTATAACACGCACGACAGGAGAAAATCTATACTGCATGCAAATGTGCATATTTTTCCTTTGTTGCCATTCCTCCGCGGATATGACGTTCGGATTTATTCACATCAATAATCTTGCGGGTTTCTGCCGCAAGTGCCGGATTCACCTGGCACAGCCGGTCCGTGATATCCTTGTGAACGGTCGATTTTGAAATCCCGTAATGTTTGGCAGCCTGCCGCACAGTTGCCTTATGTTCAATGATATAGTTTGCGATTTCCACGGCTCTTTCTTCAATATAAGCTTTCAAAAAAATACCCCTGCATTCCTGTGTTTGTACAGTTTATGCAAGGATATGTTTGCTTATTACTTACTTTCTGACTTACTTCCCACAAAGACTCTTTTGTCACAACCTGTCCCACAACAGTTCCATCGGGTTTGACTCCAAAATAAAGTTTCCCGTGCTGATGTTTGTTCAAAATTGCACAAATAGAATGCATTGCTTCTTTTAATTCACCGGTCGATTTTTAATTCCAAAGTTTCCTTTTCAATACCAAGATTCAAATCAACACCTGCCTTCAACGCATATAATTAAATTATATACTGCTTATAATGATATGAGGTCATATAAAGCAAATATTCTTGTCTATGTCCCATGACGAACTAAATAGAGGACATATGATAAAAAAGTGCTCATTTATGTCCCATTAAACAGGTCCTGCGGGACTTTTTCATGCGCTTTTTATACATATGTCCTTTTGCCAACTTCTCCCGGGACTTTTTCATGCGCTTTTTATACATATGTCCTTTTACCAACTTCTCCCGGGATTTTTCAATGCACTTTCTCTACATATGTCCCTCCGGCAACTTTCACCGAGACTTTCTGGCTTACTTATTCTCTATATGTCCCCAAAACACAAGGAAACGCGCACGAAAAAGAGAATGTTCCACACACGGAAACATTCCCTCTTTCATTTATGTATTTATTTTTCCAGTTTTGTCAGTTCATTGCTGTCCACATCCGCCGCATGACCGCCCTCATTATGGCTTGCTGATCCGTTCTCAAACCACCATGCCACACCTGCGGCCAACACAACAACTGCTACTACAACTACGATAATGACTTTTTCTAACATGAAATTTTCCTCCTGAACTCTTTGAAAATGGTCGCTTATTTCAAAGAGTCAGAAGCTTTTTCCCCATCCTGCCAGTGTATGTATGCCATGATCCACGCATGGCTGCGCACAAATATGTTTTCGATACGGCAGGATGCCAGATAAATTCGGGTAGCATTCCCGGCAAATCCGCTTGCAAGTCCTGCCCACAAAATGACGTTGCGTTCTGCATTCAGCCGCGTGATCCGTGCACTGACGGTCAGACGCGCCTGTTCTAACTGTGTGAGCTCTGAGCGTCCAAGAATATCAAGAAAGGAACCCTGCTGCCGCTCCATCGTATGTACCGCAAGATGGTCCGGCTCCGCCTGCGTGATATCGTGCATGTTTTGCGCACCATAGCTCTGCTGCAAAGCGAAAAAACATATCACTATTGCCAAAAAGATGCCTATCCACTGGTCAACTCCTTGGGCAATTTCTGATCTGCCCCATCGCATCCGGCGCTTTCGTATCCGCATGATTCCCTCCTTTCCCGGTGCCTGCCCGTGTTATGTAATCGCTGCTACTTTGTCAGGCCGGCTTTTTTCCGAAGCATGGAATACAGCCATTTGCCCTCATCACTCAAATCGCTTTTCTTAAAACCGCTGACTTTTGAACAACTGCTTTTAATAATAGAAGAAGATTCCTGTTTGTTTGACAGATTCCACGCAATGTAGCTGACACCGTATTCATCCATCGTCTGTATCCAGCGGTCTGCCTCTTTTTTGTCGATGGCTCCGTTTCCGGAAGCATCACAGATTCCATATTCCGTGACAAATACCGGAAGCCCTTTGTTGATGGCTGCGGTCATTTTATTGCGCAGATCTGCTTTGTGTGTGGCTGCATAAAAATGCAGCGCATACATGATATTGTCCCCCTTGATCGGATCGGCTGCTGCCTGATCCACATCCTGCGACCAGGTTGGCGTTCCTACAACAATCACCGCCTTTTTGTCATTTTTGCGAATGGTGGAAATGACACTCCTGGCATAGGATTTGATCTCTTTCCAGCTTGTTCCGTTGTTCGGCTCGTTGCAGATCTCATAAATCACATTGTTGTAACCTTTTAATTCCTTTGACATCTCCTTGAAAAAGGCTTTTGCTTCTTTTTTATGGGAATTTGGATTGCCATCACTTAAGATGTGCCAGTCCACAATCACATACATCTTGTGTTTCTTTGCCAGCTTTACACCTTTTTTTATGAGTTTCTTTAAATCACTGCGGTTCTTTGCATCTCCGCTGCAGTAGCCGTTATATTCTTCGGTATACATCGCCAGTCGCACGACATTTGCCCCCCATTTGTCATGCAGCTGGGCAAAACACTTGTCGTTGACATACTGCGGATACCAGCTCAATCCATGTGTGCTGACCCCGCGAAGCTGTACTTCATGCCCCTTTTTGTCCACAAGTTTTGTTCCTTTGACGTGCAGTCTGCCTGCCGATGCATCATAATACGTTGTTTTTGCTTCTGTCATTTGAAATCCCCCTGTCATACACAATCCAAGTGCAAACGCACACAGCAGTGCGAGTACACGCAGAACTTTTGTTTTTTTATGAAATAAATACATGTTTCATACCACCCTTCTCCGACGCAAACAGGCGGCTCCACGTTCCATTGGACCGCTGTAACATTCTTAATCAATCGCTGTAACCTTGTAATCTTTCTCTTCTACCGTTTTCTTTAATACATCATCTGCCACTTCCGTGGATGAGGTCACAACGGCAGTGCCAGCCTCATGGCTGACTTCTGCGGATGTTACTTCCGGAAGTGCCTCAAGTGCTTTCTTTACGGTTGCCTCACAGTGTCCACACATCATTCCTTCAATATGCATTGTCTTTGTCATTTTTGTTTCCTCACTTTCGCTTATTTTCATTTCTGTCGGTTTTGCTGCCGGTACAGCCTTTTTATTTGCTTTTCCATGTACGGAAAACAGGTTCAGCCGCAATGCGTTGGTCACGACACAAAAGCTCGATAAACTCATGGCTGCCGCGCCAAACATCGGATTTAATTTCCATCCAAATACAGAATACCACACTCCGGCTGCAAGTGGAATCCCTATTACATTATAAAAGAATGCCCAGAACAGATTTTCATGGATGTTCCGCAGCGTTGCCCGGCTTAGGCGGATGGCCACCGGAACATCCCGCAGACGGCTTTTTACCAGGACAACGGATGCCGCATCGATTGCCACATCGGTTCCGGCACCGATGGCGATTCCAGTATCTGCTCGTGTCAGTGCCGGGGCATCGTTGATTCCGTCTCCGACCATGGCTACTTTGCCCTGTTCCTTCAGCTTACGGATCTCTGCCTCTTTGCCTTCCGGCAGTACGCCGGCTATGACTTCGTCCACACCTGCCTGTGCACCGATGGCTTTTGCTGTGCGCTCGTTATCTCCGGTCAGCATAATGACACGGATTCCCATGTCACGCAATTCGGCCACCGCCTGGGGGCTGTCCTCTTTGAGCGTGTCTGCTACGGCAATCAGGCCGGCACAGGTATGATTTTTGGCAAAAAGCAACGGTGTTTTTTCCTCTTCTGCCAGCTTTTGGGCCTGATCGAGCAGGGTGGAATCTACAGTTACGTTCTCTTTCATGTAAGAAACGCTTCCACCGAGCAGCAGATCTTCCCCACGCACCGCGGAAAGACCATTTCCCGGAAGTGCCTGAAAATCATGTACCGCCGTCTGGGAAATCCCCGTCGCTTTGGCATGCTCCATAACTGCTTTGGCCAGCGGATGTTCACTCGAACTCTCCAGATCTGCAGCAAGCTGCATGAGATCACGCTTCGTATAGCCTTCTGCCGGTAAAATATCGGTCACGCGCGGCTCTCCTGTTGTGATCGTTCCCGTCTTATCCAGTGCTACGATCTGTGTTTTTCCAGCATTTTCAAGTGCCACCGCATTTTTGAACAGGATTCCGTTTTTAGCGCCCATCCCATTTCCGACCATGATCGCTACCGGGGTTGCAAGTCCAAGCGCACACGGACAACTGATGACGAGCACGGAAATACCGCGCGCTAATGCAAATCCGATATCTTTTCCGGCAAGCAGCCATACCATAATGGTGATTACTGCAATGGTGATAACGGTCGGAACAAAAACACCGGATACTTTATCCGCAATTTTTGCAATTGGGGCTTTGGTCGCCGCTGCATCCGATACCATTTTAATGATCTGGGAAAGCGTCGTATCCTCGCCCACACGGGTTGCCTCGCAGCGCAAAAATCCGGACTGGTTCGTGGTTGCCGCACTGACAGAGGAACCTTTCTGTTTATCGACGGGAATACTTTCTCCGGTGAGTGCTGCCTCGTTGACCGCACTGCTGCCTTCTATGACAATTCCATCGACCGGAATATTTTCCCCCGGACGCACGACAAAGATATCCCCCTGCCGCACTTCTGCAATTGACACGGTAACTTCCTGTCCGTCCCGCACCACCGTTGCGGTCTTCGGTGCCAGCCGCATAAGGCTTTTTAAGGCATCGGTTGTCCTGCCTTTTGCGTGGGATTCGAGCATTTTTCCGACGGTGATGAGTGTCAGAATCATGGCCGCGGACTCGAAATAAAATTCATGCATATATCCCATGACTGCATCCATATCGCCGCGCACCTGCGCTCCGGTCATGGCAAACAGGGCATACGTACTGTATCCAAACGATGCTCCGGCGCCGAGTGCCACCAGTGTATCCATATTTGGTGCGCCGTGGAGCAGGCTGGTAAAACCGCTCACAAAGAACTTCTGGTTGATCACCATGATGATGATGGTTAAAAGCATCTGCAACAGTCCCATTGCCACATGATTGTCTTTCATGGCAGCCGGTACCGGCCAGCCCCACATCATATGTCCCATGGAAAAATACATCAGTACGACAAGAAAGATGACCGATGCGGTCAGACGCTTGCGCAGTTTCGGTGTCTCGTGGTCTTTTAGTGCTTCTTCCTCTTCTGCTGCGGCCTGTTCTTTTTTTGCGCCTTTGGGTGCTGCGCCGTATCCGGCTGCAACGACTGCGTTTACGATTTCCTGATCGGTTGCCGTGCCCTCCACACCCATGGAGTTGGTCAGCAGGCTGACGGAACAGGAAGTTACGCCCGGCACTTTGGATACGGCTTTTTCCACGCGGGCGGAGCATGCCGCACAGCTCATGCCGGTCACTTCATATTGCTTCATAGTTGCCTCCTACATTTCTTACTTCATTAATTTTTGTAACATCGTTACTAATTCGTCTACTTTATCGTCCTCGCCGTTTCGGATGCCATCTGCGACGCAGGTACGGATATGTTGTGCCAGCAGGACTTTATTAAAACTGTTGAGTGCCGCATTGGCAGCCGCTACCTGTGTGATGATATCCGGGCAGTAACAGTCTTTTTCTACCATGCCTTTGATGCCGCGGATCTGTCCTTCAATGCGGCTCAGGCGATTGATCATATCTTTCCGTTCCTTCTCGGAACGCTCTTTTTTCTTACAGCATTCACAAGTATGTTCTTTTTCCATTCGGATTATGTCTCCTCTCTCTCCGATACCCTGTATGGGTATCCTTCTGCATCGCATTATATACCCCCTGTGGGTATTATGCAAGAATTATTTTTCTCAATAAAAATGAGTGTCTTCCGGTTTTTGGAAAACACTCATGTATTATTTATTATTCCTCTATGGATACAAAAGGAAATTCTTTTGTGAGATTTCGATCCATCTCCATCATATGCAGAAGACGGCTTGCTGCACCTGACGGATGATTGATTCCAGATTCCCATGCCTCCACAGTCTTACAGGAAACACCAAGATAACTTGCAAATGTCTTTTGCGACATTCCGGTTTCGTTACGAATCTTCTTTACTTCGCTGGCATTGTATTCCTTAACAGGAACAACTGTCACGACACGGCGCGGAAGTTTTTTTTCTTTACTTTTTGCATCCTCAATGGCTTCCTGTAATCCAGCCACAATACTTTCATATACATCGCTCATATTATTTCTTCTCCTATAACTTCAATTTCAATTGTTCAATTAAACTTTTGATACCATTACGTTCAGCTTGCGACAGATTTTCTTTTTCATTTTTAGAATACACGGTAATCAAATAAATAACCTCTTGAACCACAAAATCCACATAGCAAACACGGGCACTGCCCACTTTTCCCTTCATTTGCAAAAGGAATTCTGATCTTTCGAAGTCCTCCTGTTCCCTTTATTACCGGATGTAAATCAGAATTTTCCAGCAATTCTAATTCCAGCTTTCTTAAATCTTCATCCTTAAACCCAAGTTTATCCCAATTCCTGGAAAATTCGCGTGTCTGTATAAATGTTCTGACCATCTTTTCTCCTTTACATTACCCTATTCAATAGTAGTATGTCAAGTTATCATGTAACCCTTCATTCTGTTTTTTAAATTTCATGGAGTCGTGGGAGAATCCCCCGTGATTTGTTCCTGTTGACATTTACTAATATAATATTCAGAAACAATATAACTTTATGAAATAACATTATCAAACACGTTTTTACCTGTCAAGAACAATTTCTATTATTTTCTCCAAAAGTGTGGTATGCTCTGTCATAGATTATATTTAAATGAGGAAGAAAACATTGAAAAAATTAGTACAAAGATTATTATTCGGAATCGGCATCCTATCCCTTGGCATCACGTTCACCGGTTGTCATGCCAGCCATTCACAGACGGATTCACAGAAAACTATTTCCAGACAGACAGAACCGCAGGCCGGACCAACAGAAACGGAAACTTCTTCCACGCTTTCTCTGATTGACGCTTCCGGCATGACATTAGAAAGCCGGATCCACACATCGGACGGTTACACAAGAACCAAAGAAGCCGACGGAAGTCTTGCAGAGTTTTTGCGAAACTATGCCATGGAGCCTGATCAAAGTCCCGTTCTATTATATGACGGCAGTAAAAAACGCAATCAAAAGGCTCATGTTGCCGTATTTGATCTCCCACTTGAACATGAGGATCTCCAGCAATGCGCGGATTCCGCCATCCGGGTATATGCAGAATATTTTTGGAGTACAAAGCAATACGATCGCATTGCTTTTCATTTTACGAATGGATTTGACGCCCAGTATACGAAGTGGGCAGACGGTTACCGTATCCGTGTAAACGGAAATAATGTAAGCTGGATCAAAAGTGCACAGCCGGACACTTCCTACGACAGTTTGAAAGACTATCTGCGTATCGTTTTTTCTTATGCCGGTACCGCCTCCATGGATACCGAAGCACAGCCGATCCCGCTATCTGATCTGCAGGTGGGAGATGTGTTTTTAAAAGGCGGAAATCCGGGGCATGTTGTGATGGTCGTTGATCTGTGCGAAAATGCAGACGGCAAAAAAGCCTTCCTGCTTGCACAGGGATATATGCCGGCACAACAATTTCATGTATTAAAAAATCCGGCGCACGAAGATGACCCATGGTATTATGAAGATGAAGTCACCTATCCGTTTCACACGCCGGAATATACCTTCCAGAAGGGAAGCTTAAAACGATTAAATTATGGGATTACCCACACTGCTCCTGAATAAGCCTGTGGATTTCCTCTGTGTCTTTATCCAGTGCCACTTCCAGTTCCCCATACAGCAGATTCTCTGCCAGTTTAAAATAACGCCCATCCACCGCCGTAACTTTTCTGCCCTGCCGGACACGCTCTTCTTTCCGGTCGCAGATCAGTTTGATGATCCCCACCAGACGCTCCGGATCATTGCTGGTGATAGTACAGTTTTTTAGAATCTGTATCTGAAAAATCCAGATGCACCAGATCCTTTACCTCACATACTCCGTTTGCAGCTTTGACAATAAATTCTCCTATCTGATACAAGATAATTCCCCCTTTTCCCTGTATTTCTATTGTACCACAAGGAAAAGAGGGCATTCAAAGGTCGAATTCAACGAAAATTTCTCATTATGAGGTTGGGGACGTTGCACAATTTTTCAAAATCTGTCTCACTTTTGAAGCTGCTGCAACACGGGCTTTCTTTCCCTTATCGATCTGCGTAAGTACCTCTGACCACGCATCATACAACCGATCTAAGTCACCATTCTTTGCATTTTTCCACTGTGTTTCATCGGACTGTAAATTTTCCAGATACCCTTCAAACTCAGACACCATCTGTTGAAGATCATGTTCCTTCCATGATGCCCCATAACTTGTTGTTATATACGCGTTTACAGCCTCACGGCAATACCCAAACGCCACCCCGATCCTAAAATCTTTTTCGTCCGGCTCACATGTTTGTAAATATAAAATCTCCTCCTGTATGTGTCCCAGAATACCCTGAAACATCTGATCCTCTGTCGTTTGGTTCCATACAATCTGGGCGTCTTTGTTCCGTATCACCCTGTACTGATAAACATTTGCTGATACGGATACTATGCATACCGCAATTGTGATTACCAACGCAATTTTTTTCTTCATCTTATCCCTCCCACCAAATGAAAATCTTCCATTTTGATATGCCCTTGCTATCACATAGGATGGTTCATAAAATGCACTACAATTATAATTATCATATTTCCTCTTCCAGTGCATAGTCTTTTATCCAGTCATCTTCTACTTTTAGCGGATTTTCACAAAATCTGGTAATACTGTAGCATTTTTCAAACAGAAAATCAATCGTTTTCCTCACCTTGGTTGTTTTTGGACGGTAACTATAAATTTTCATGTTCTACTATGAATAGTACCCACAATTTCACGTAAAATCAATGTAAATGATTTATAATGTTGAACTCAAACGTACATTCCGGGTCACTACAGTGGTATTTTGGCTTAAAATGGGCAATCTTAAGAAATTACGAGAAAAGAAAAAACTTTCACAAGGTCAATTATCAATCAGATCCGGTGTAAACCTTCAAACGATAAAGGCGTACGAACAGCGTACTCGCAACATCAATCATGCACAGGGAGATATTTTGAACCGACTGGCAAATGCTTTGGATTGTGCAATTGAGGATCTGTTAGAAGATGATCCTGCTTCGAGGGCATAAGAAAAGGACCACCTCATCACTGAGATGGTCCTTAAATAGGCAATTATACATTTACGTGTTTAGAAGAAACAAAACGTTTCTTTCCAGCTTCAAACTGTTCTGGGTACATTCGCTGTACCACGGATTCATCCACATTTGCAACAAGCATGTTATACACTGCTTCAATATTGCTTTCATTCCTGCTTTCATTCCTGATCCGTTTTGCTTCATAATCAAGTATTTCTCCACCCATAACAGAATCAACTCCTTCCTTCACGTTATCGTATTTATTGGTTAATGATTGTGCTACCTTGTCACACATTGCTTTGATTGCAGATTTTTCAAATTCCGATATTTTGCCTTGTTGAACCAACGATTCCAACTGATCCCACAACTTAAGATATGTATTTTTCATATCTTCAATCAACGCATGATCTTTTTCCATTTTTTCAAGTGAGTAATTGAAAAAATAAAACGGAATTAAGAAAAACAACTTCTTACTAAGCATATCATCCAAACTGTAATCTTTGATCTTTACAATTGGAATTTTATAGCTTACAGTTCCTCCAGGTGTATTTACCACAATTTCATGGGAATCTGGTGTACTATCATTGCATCTTAAATATAAAATTCCAGATGCAGGCATTGTGAATACCGTTTTTGAAACATCTGATTCTGCAGTAGTAATTGCAATCTGCGTCGAATACTCAAAAATCCGTACCGTCATTGTGCCGTCTACGCTACTTTGACATTCAATGTGATACCGTCTTGAGTTACCGATTGTAAAATTTGAATCTGTGATTCGCTTTTCATCGGCTCCTGTTGTGATAAACACTTCATTCTGATACAGTTCCACATTCTCTGTTTCCTGCCAATTTTCTCCAAACATTTCGTTTACCAATGGGACAATCAATCGTTTACAGTCCGTCAGTAATGTGCGAAATGAGTCATCATAAGGTGTTCCATAATTGCTCATATCTTAGATATCCTCTCTTTCCCTACTTAAGTAGAATTATAATTTTATCTATATAAACAGGGAAAGTTTGGGCATCCCTGATTGTTTTCAGGGAATATCCCTTATTCATTTAGTCTTTATCAGACTTTGTTGTATATGCAGCCACGAGCATCTGCCGAGACTACATTTCTTGTACTATAATACTTTTACTTTACACATATATTATAGCATATGCCGTGAAATCTGCAATATACATTCACCGGCATTCAGACTTCAAGACCGTATCGGTATCTACAGACTCTTTTTCCTCGACTCAAACTTAATACATATTCATTATAAGGCAGAACGCGTGTTCTTGCAAGAAAAATCCTTTTCAACTTCTCCATTCGTTTACTCTATTGATAATAGTATGAACTGGTTTTTTGTCGCATTTCGACTTCTCAAGGTAAATGCAAATTTTTAATCCTTTTTGCATTTACTTTGAGAATAAGTCCTAACATCATTAGATGCCATGAGCTTTGCCCTTGATTTAAGCGGCAATTTTGAATTTTGTTCATAATAAAACAGGCACAAAGTAGAGCCAAAAAACCTATTTTATGCCTGTCATACTAAATGCAAACCTATTTTGCATTAGGTTTGCAAATTAACCTTTTTTTCATAAACATTACCTCTTTTATGTGCAATTATTTAACATTAATTCCGCAGTGTCGTAAATCTACAACCGACACGTTCTTAACTTTAAACGTATATTTATGAATACCTTTTTTAATTACTTTATTTGCCGGGGATCTGTACTGATAAATCAGTTTACCCGGACAGGAAGCATAGGTATAAAACGGATAAGCCAGATCTGCTCCCATCGTATTTACAGTATATCCCTTTACAATAATGGTATTTCCACTGTAGGAAAGAGATTGGGTTACAAACTTGATTTCATCTTCTTCATAGTCGCTCAGCTTGGTGCTGACCTTCAAGGAATATGTATTTGCCTTTGGAGACACTGCCTTACTCGTCTTTGCATCATTTTTGTTTTCGATCATTTCGACTTTCGCCTTATATTTTGCCGATCCGGCCCCTTTTGCCTTATAAGTAAATGTGTATTTACTTGTGGCAGCACTTGTAAAAGTCTTGATCTTTTTTGAGCCTTTATAAACATAAATTTTGGAAACACCACGGACTTCTGCACCGCCATTATTGACATCCACCTGAATGCCAGCCTGATCCGCAGACATCTTCGTCACTTCAATCTTCGGCTCTTTTTTTACGACTGTTTTATACACCGGTTCATCCGTAACGGTGATTCTTGCTATAACCTTAAGGCGTGGCAGCGTTTTCACATTCTTGTTTTCTTCTTTTATATAGCCATACTGTACGGATACCTCTTCGCCAGGCTTTGCGGTCTGTCCTGTAATAACGGCTGATTCACTCCGATTGATCGTCTGACTCATTAGTGACGGTCCAAAATCAGCAAACCAGGTTAGTGTAACCGGGCTTTCCGTAGTCACATACATACCTACCCGGATAACTTTATCCGTGTCATTTTTTACAACAAATGTATCCGGTTTCTGTCCGATATAAATGTATCCGGTAGTATTTGCTTCACCAAATATTACACTGCCACTTTTTGCTTCTGTAAGTGTGTAAGTTACCTTATTTGCGTCCAGATCCATTTCGAAGTTCTTTGCAAAAACAGGCTCTGCATGACAGATTACCATGACCAGCATAAGCATACATGCTGCCATTCCAAGATGCAGCAGCCTTTTTCCTTCTATTGATGTTTCTTTAAATTGTCTCACCATAACCAGTCCTCCTTTGTCGTCCATTTACTTTAAAATTATTTATATGCATAGTAGATAAATTTTGCAAGTTCCACGCGCGTAACGGCATCGTCCGGTCTGAATTTATGATCACCATTGTCTTTGATAATGCCCTTGGACTCGGCCCATGCTACCGCATCCGCATAAAATACCCAGTCCTTGTAGTCCGTAAATGTTGATTTCTGGGATGCTTTCGGTGCACCGATGCTCTGCCATACATAATACAGTGCATAGCCACGCTGGTAAGCATATTTTCCTTCAAAGATTCCATACTCAATCAGTCCCTTATCCACTGCCCACAATGCAGCTTTATAGTAACTGTCCGTGCTCTTGACATCCGGGAAATGATTTAATGCTTTCGGTGTCGGAGATCCGTTTGCCTTGTACAAAGCGTTAAATACATCACCCTTGGTGCAGATTGCCTTGGAATAAAATTCGTTCTTGCTGGTAGGCTCCATGATCTTGTTTTTTACCACCCATGCAACTGCCTTGGCATCGGCAGCATCCACATCGGTGTACGAGGATGTGGAAGATGCATTTTTAATCTTGATCTTCACGGTCTTTGTCGCATTCAGATTGATCGTATAGCCGCCCTTTACTTTTTTCATATAGGTTGTATCAAGTGGCAGATACGATTTCACACCTGCCTGATCCGTACAGATCAGATATTCGCCAGCCATTGCCTCCTCATCTGCAAAAATGGTCTTTCCGGTGCTTGTTGTGTAGGACTTGATCTTCTTACTGGAAGATGCAAAGATCTGCACTGCCTCTGTCTTATAAGTTCCAACGCCCAGATACTGATAATTTTCCCGTAAAATATTTGCCTTATGACTGGCACTGTTCATCCATCCACGCATCGCAAGCTGTGCCGTAACCGTTTTTGTACATTTGTACATATTCTCACCGAGTCCGGTATTCTTAAAAGAAGACGGAACGGCAGTCTTGTAGCTGGTTCCATTTGGTCTGGTATGTGCTGGCTGTGTATTGTTGACATTTTCCCTGGCACGGACTGCGGTTGCTTTTTGCAGTGCTGCCGGCATGGTAAGAAGCTTTTTCCCTTCCTTTGCACGCTCAATATTAGTCAGCCGCAAAATGTTCCATTCATCCTCAGAAACGGCAATTCCTTTTTCCGGTCGGTTGTTTCCCAATGTCGGAATCACTTCATTGATATAAAGTTCCCTTGTCTTTCCATCCAGTGACAGATTCAGATAGGCTGTAACGCCTCCCTTACTTTCATAAGTTGCATCTACTTTGCGGAACGATTTCCACTCTGCTTTGGTTCCGTTTTTTGCTGCAGCAGTAATTACTTCCATGACCTGTGCTTTGGTTGTTGTATTGGTCATATTCATTTTGCCGGCTGCTGAACTCATTGCCCCCCAGTCTTCCTCGAGTTTTTCCTCTGTCGTACCCACATTGTCTGCTTTTACGGTCATCTGCGGTATGATGCAGATCATCATAATAAGTACCAGTGCCAGACTGCACAATTTTTTTCCTATTTGCAGGATTATTTTTTTCTTTGCTTTCATATACATTCCTCCTATGCTTCTTTGTTGTTCTTTAAGATCAGCCTTTTATGTTTGTTTGAGTATGTCCAGTATTTGGAAGAAAGCTTCGAGCAGTTTCCTCCGTTGTGTCCATTTTTCAGACTTCTGGCACATCTGGTCTGATGTGCATTCACTCTGTGAATATAGTACCACATTTCAAAAAAGATCTGCTGTTAATTGCGCGAATTACAGTTATTTCGACATGAACGATTTTAAAATGCCGTCATTTATGGTTTATTGTTATGAAAAAAAACAGGGCGTGTGAAAAAACGAAAGTTTTTTCATGCGTCCTTTTGCTTATAGATACAACAGTAGTTATATTTTATAAAAAAGTGTATACTCCCCCTTTCCCCATAAGAATGCTATTATGGAATCCTATGCGGCAGTTGCGACTTTTTTCTGTTTATTGTGATATTTATAAAGATTGTGTCCAATAGAAACAAGAAATACTTCAAGCAATACAGATTTTATCCCTCTTCGGACAATTCTTTTATACCAACGGTCGTTTTTTATGATACCAAATGTACCTTCGGCCTGAATGGATCTGTTCATCCTTAGAAGCGCTCCCTTGATACTTTCGAGATTTTCAATCACTTCCTGATGCATCGATGTAAGTTCATGGTTGAGCCGAACGGTACGGTTTTTATCTGTCTTTTTACATTGTTCTGCATATGGACAGCCGGAACAATCTTCACACTGATATACTTCTTCCTGTCGTCCATACTTGTTTCCCTTTACATTTTTACGATACTGAAGATAAAAGCTTTTCCCGTTTGGACAACGCATGATTCCGTCCTCCCCGATTGGGAAATTTACTGCACGAAATGGATCTTCATGATACTTCTTGTCAGTAGTTTCTTTCTTGAACATGGGGAACTTCATATATTTTTCCATTCCATGCTGCTCACAGAAGATGTAATTGTTGTAAGAACCATATCCGGCATCTGCGACTGGATACTTTGGATAGAAACCATATATATTCTGAAACTTGTTCATTAGTGGAATAAAACAGTCCATATCGGAACGGTACTGATTTACATCAACAACAGCAATGTATTCATCTGCAACACCAACCTGTACATTATAAGCTGGAAGCAGCTGGTCATTTCCCATGTAGTCTGTCTTGATTCGCATAAAAGTAGCTGAATGATCTGTTTTTGAGTAGCTATTACGATCTTCTCCACAGATCCTGATTTTTTCTACATATTCTTCCAGCTTGGCAGTATACTCCCTGAGTTTCTCATAATGACGTTGCTGCGTAGTTTTGCGATGTCCCCTGCCATGAACAAACATCGTTTCATCAATCTGCCAGACTTCTGCATACTGTTCAGCAGCTTCTTTCAGATACTCTGGCGCATACTCGCTATTGATACAAAACTTTATACCCGTACATTCCAGTTCCTTATTGATTTCCTCAAAGAGTGTGGTGATCTTATCAAATAGACGGTATCTGGATTTTTCTGTTGATTTTTTCCATACCCAGGAGTATTTATTCGCATTTGCTTCAAACTTGGAGCCATCAATGTATAGGTGTTGGAGATCCACGTGTTCTGTCTCGAAGATTTTTTTGTTTATGTCCTGAAATATTTCTTCTATGGAATCAGCAAGTACCTCGTTTATAAAGTAGCCGAAGGTACGGTAAGAAGGTGTTTGATGATCCATGAGATACATGAAGCGGAGATTGACTTTACACTGATCCTCCAGCTCACGTAATGATATATAGCCATTTGCCATAAATCCAAACAAAACTGTCTTCAGCATGCTGACCGGGTCATATCTGAGTCTTCCTGTATCATGTTGCGGAATATTTTTCAGATATTTCTCCAGTTCGATTTCTCCCATAAATCTGTCAAATGTCAGCACCGGATCACAGATGTCCAGATAATCTTGAATTAGTATTGGCAAAACTGCCTGTTTTGGGTTAGAATAGATTATGTTATTAATTTTCATTGCAAGCTAATTATAACAGAAAGAAGGACCTTAGGGTTTATAATAACCCCTTGGTCCTTCTTTTTTTCGGGACTATGCTTTTTTCACAGCCCCTTTCTTTTATTGTACCGAAGCGATCCCTGAACCCAGGGTTCAGGTCTTCGCTCCGCTACGGTCGGCGCAAAGCACTCGTCCGCCGGACGAGTTGCGCCCCATCTTCCGCACAGATGTCTTGAATTAAATACATGAGAACATTGGATTGACAATCTCTTGTCAAGGTGCAATAATATCCGCGGAGGTAGTATTTGAAAACTACAAAACTATACTCTGACTGAATCACAACAATTTCATATTGAACAGTTACCCCGCCGGAAATGGCGGAAAGCGAGCTTATATTTATTTAAGACATAAAATAAGACTCAGGGAATACGAAGAATAGCAAAAGCATTTGCAGGGACCAGTATGCCTTGACGAATGCTTTTTTTGTAAGGAGACCAATAAGAAATGACAGTTGAGATGTTAAAAGGAAAGATTCATCGTGCTACGGTAGTACAGGCAGAATTAGATTACGTGGGAAGTATTACCGTTGATGAGGAACTGCTGGAGGCAGCAGGAATTATGGAATATGAGAAGGTTCAGATCGTGGACGTGAATAACGGAAGCCGATTTGAAACTTATACGATCTGCGGCAAGCGCGGAAGCGGAATGATCTGCTTAAATGGCGCTGCGGCAAGATGTGTAAGTACAGGTGATAAGGTTATTATCATGTGTTATGCAAATTATGAGGCAGAAGAAGCCAAAGAACATAAACCAAAAGTTGTTTTCGTGGATGATGAAAATAAGATCAGCCGTGTGACAAATTATGAAAAACATGGGTTGTTGAAAGACCAGGAAAAATAAGGAATCTAAAAACAAAATGAAATTTGTTGAATTCAGAACAAGAGGCTATCTCCGAATTTATTATAAAGAGGAGAATTATCATGCAGGTAACAACAACAGTCGAAGAGACAAGAAAATTAGTTAAGAACTGGAAAAAAGAAGGAAAAACCATAGGTCTTGTACCGACCATGGGATTCTTACATGAAGGGCATGCAAG
>ERZ779851.1029-NODE-1029-length-26315-cov-7.047601_pt1 | contig 26315 bp, 17 predicted proteins | sample MGYA00511094_ERZ779851 | MGnify/ENA primary metagenome ERZ779851 (study PRJEB29588, sample SAMEA2155512) | human gut metagenome | biome: human gut; feature: human-associated habitat; material: faeces | place: Denmark | collected 2008/2010 ...
AGGGCGATTTGGAGATAAGACAAAATGCTTCTTACATAATAACAACTTTCTTTCGCAAATTATTCCCTTTTGCGAAAGGACAAATCGGCTGAAAAACGCAATTCTAAAGCCAAAATTCACTCAATTACTATTACAGACAGCAAATTTGAACCGTAAAATGGGCAGAACTGAAAAGAAAAATCCACCTTACAGCCGTATTTACCGTCAAAAATGTTGTCAGAACCGGGGGGGTTATACAATGGCTAGACGCGGTGAGAATATCTACAAAAGAAAAGACGGGCGCTGGGAAGGACGCTATAAAAGCGGAGTTAGGGCTGACGGAACAGCAAGATACTCCTCAATTTACGGGAAAACCTATGCCGAGGTCAAGGGCAAATTATCGGAGAAACGTTCTAAAACCGATGTTTCGTCTATTCCGAAAAATCTGACGGTTAACAATCTTTTTTCGTTATGGTTTGCGGACATTCGGCTAAAAGTAAAAGAATCCACTTATATGAACTACCAGATGAAATATGAAAAACACATCAGCTCATCGCTCGGAAAAACACTTTATGAAAAGCTGACGGTCGAAAAACTTAATGACTTCGTGCATTCAAAGCTGGCAAGCGGACTTTCTGCCAAATATACCGCTGATATTGCAGCGGTAATCAAATCAGCGTGCCGCTTTGCAAGGAAACGTTTTGGTTATGAGGATAAATCAACATTTATGGCAACTCCCAAAGGCAAGGCAAAAGAAAAAGAGCTGCTCGATAAAGCGGAGCAGGCTCGGCTTAACAATTATCTTATTTCTAACCCAACATCATCAAATGTCAGTATTTTACTATCTGCGGCTACTGGTATCCGTATAGGAGAGCTTTGTGCGCTGAAATGGGAAAATATCAACCTTGAAAAAAGAATTCTGACCGTCAGGAACACGGTTCAGAGAATTAAGAATATTGACGGAAATACAGCCACAAAGCTGGTGGTGACTTCGCCCAAGAGCAGCTCGTCTGTTCGGGAAATCCCGCTGCCGGAGTTCATTATACCTTATTTGAGTAATCATAGAACAGGTAACAGCTGTTATCTTCTTTCGGGAACGCAAGGAATTGTAGAGCCAAGAGTAATGCAGTATCGCTTTAAGCGGATCCTTGCTGAACTTCACCTGTCGGACGTATCTTTTCATTCGTTGCGTCACCTGTTCGCCACGAACTGCATAGCAATAGGAGTTGACGTAAAGTCGCTGTCTGAAATATTAGGACATAGCAACGTACAAATCACGCTTAATCGCTATGTTCATTCGTCAATGGAGCGAAAAGTCGAGTATATGAAGTCGGTTTCGGAGCTGTTCTCGGTGGCTTAAAAGATTATTTGCCGTCATTTTTCTCGTCAGGAAAACAAAAAATTCCGCTTGATTATGCGGAATACGGTCTTATTATCGCAAAAGGGAATAATTTGCGAAAGAGGATTACAAGGATAATTTTCTCCCGTTCGCAGGATTTTATTCTGTTTTACTTGGTTGTCTGAGGGGCATAGCCATTCACCATACAGTCAATCAGTGCTTTTGCGTCGGGCGTGAGATTTCGGTACATATCAAGCAGCCTCTGCTCGGAAAGACGAAGGCTTGCGCTTAATATGCTGTTTTTGCAGTCCGAAAAGCACAGTATGTAATCAATGGACACACCATAGAAATCGGCGAAATCCCTTAAAATGTCGCACGGGATATTCTCACCGTTTTCGTAGGCGGATATTCTCGACAGAGATAGATTGAGCCGAAATGCCACCGCAGATTGAGTGAGATTGCGGCTCTTACGCAATTCATAAAGCCTGTTAGCCCTTTCTTTCAAGAATATCACCCCCTGTTTCTATTATAGCAGGGTTTCACAGGCATTTTTCCCGTATTACGGGAATTTGTTTTCGGGTTTCGGGAATTTTGAGGTTAGAAGAATGCGGCAGGTTGGGACTGCCGCACATAGAGGTTATCTCACTTTTTGCAGTTTGCCTTTGTCCATCTCGTAAACCGTATCGCAAAGCACGTCAATATCTTCTGCCGAATGAGAGGCTATGAGAATGGTTTTGCCTTGCTCCTTTAGATTAAGCAGATACTGCCGCATATCCCGAACGCCGTCTTTGTCAAGTCCGTTCATCGGCTCGTCCAAAATAAGCAAATCGGGATTTTCCATAATCGCTTGTGCAAGTCCCAAACGCTGGCGCATACCGAGAGAGTATTTGCCAACGTGCTTTTTGTCATCGGGATTTAGTCCAACACTTGAAATTGCTGATTTTATTTCTTCATTGCTGATTATTCCACGAATAGATGCTAAGTACTTCAGATTAGAAAAACCGCTTTCAAATGGTAAAAACCCGGGTGTTTCTATAATTACACCAATATTTTTGGCGAAGTCGGTGTCTTTGCCAATGGTATTTCCAAAAACGTTGATTATCCCGTTATCAGGCTTCAAAAAACCTACTATCATCTTCATTAGGACAGTCTTTCCGCTACCGTTTCTACCTATTAAACCGTGTATTTGTCCGGTTGGAAGTTCAAGTGAAACTTTATCAATCACTATTTTGTCTTTAAACTTCTTTGATATATTCTTTATTTCAATTGCTGTCATAATTTATTGTTTCCCTCCTGTCAGACATCAAATGAGATTTTATTTCTTACTGAAACAGAACTAACCATTGCGATGAAAATTATAGCAATTTCTATTAGTATATGCACAATAATTTGCTTACCAAATTCACTGTAGTAATTCAGAATTGAATTGCGAAATATACAGAAATAACTAAATGAAGGCGAACGCATCATCAAGAAATGCTGTATAGCTTGAAAGGAACAAATCATTGCAAATGCGATTCCTTTATCAAACAAGATGCTCAAGAAAAACAAAATGCTAACCAACATCAATCCATACATAAAATTTAACAACAAGCTAAATAGTGCAGCGGTGGCAGGTGAAAAACTATCTTTAACTCCGTCGTTTATTGCAAATGATAGTAAGCCCCACTCATTTTCTGTGTAAGAGATTGAAATAGAAATAACTATGGTTAGCGCAAACTGAAGCATATAGTAGAATGTTGTGCAAATTACAGTATACGTAATCTTTTCTAAGATAAATCTTCTTCTGTTTGAGCGGTAAATTGCGTTCATTTCAAAGGATGAAAGATACGGTATATCAGAAAGTGAAAAAAATAATCCTGCAACACTTATAGTCATTGTCCAACTGCTTGTACAACCAATAGCGTATGTTTCAAAGATATTCACTCCCAATTCATTGCCACAAACCACTTTCAGCAAATTGATAAATTGCAGTAAAAATCCGCTCAAACCAATTGCTACACCTGTCCATAACCTTGGTGTGCGAAACCAATTGAACAATTCTTTTCCAATTCTATAAAGCATTTTTTAATCTCCTATTTGCACATAAAAAAAATACTGTTGCCGATACAAGTATAAGTACCAATTGATAAATGAAACAAAAAGCAAGCGAGGGAATATGTGAATAATTCGGATAAAGCATATTCATCGGACTATAAACAAGGGTTCCCTCTGTTATCGAAAGAATAGTTGATAATGAAAAGTAAATCATAAATGGTGCTGTCAATGCGGTGTACATGGTAGGAAAAAAAGCTGAAGTCGCAAGTCCAATCAGTGACCACGCAGTTCCAAACAAAAAAGAAAGCAGTAGTAAAATAAGCATTACGTTCAAACCATTGTTTGCAAATTCTATGTTTTCAAAAATAGTGTTTTGGAGCATTACGTATGTACCCGATAAATGTGGCTTGCCGAAAATCAACAAATACAAAAATAGAATGAAATTCGGTAGAGAAATAGCAAAACCACCTGTAATTCCGCAAACGAATATTTTTGAAAGCAAATACTTTATTCTACCTGTTCTAGGCAGAATAAATTTACAATAACCTGTTCCAAGGTCATTATAGAAAGTTGTACTACAAGGGATTGATGCTATTATCGGTGCAAACAAGTCAAATGTTCCAAACGTATGAATTCCGCCTATATAATACAAATAGGATTGAGGATGCTCGAAAATGTCTTTCAGGCTGTCATAAATAGGATACACCATAATAGCCAGTGCTGCTAAAACAGCAATCGCAAAAAGAGGCGAGAACAAGTATCGTTTTAAGTCAAGTAATGTCTTTTTCATAATTTAAATATTATAAACCTTTCCCGAAACAGCGTCTATAGCAAACGAACCGGATTTTTCAATTGCGTTGTCTTCTTCAATATAAAAAATCCACGCCAACTTTATTCCATCGCTTTCCGAATACCAGTATCCCAACTTCATCTCTCGAACGGGAAGATACAGAAGCCCTTCTCCACGGTTAGAAAAGTATTTATTAAATTGGGGATTTTCATTTCCACAACGCAAAACCGCTGCTTGTTCCGCAATACAGTCAATTGCTTCTTTTGGGGAAATAATTTGTTCTGCGCCTATTGTTTCTGTGCGGTCAAAGCTACTATCATCAAATAAATAGCCTGTTATTTTTACTAATCCATCATTGCTAACAAAAAACGAAAGGTTGCAAAATCCTTTTCCGTCACTTATATGCGAAGAGGCAGGTAAAGAATCCAACTCGTAATAATAGCGTATTAAATAGTATGTGGATTGAGTTGCACCATAATAAAGCGTATAATCGTATGTATAACCGGTTATGCCACAGTCATTAAGGAATGTATCACACAGCTCAATTGCTTCATGTTCGGTTATGTCAATTTTCATTTCGTTAGCACACTGCAACATATTTTCCGATGTATAATCCATAGCGGCAGCATCACCTTTAACGATACACAATTTTCCGGTATCCTTATTAAATTCAGCAAGAGAGTAATCGTTGATGTCTGCCGAATTATGAAAAATCTGTTCCTCTGAATTCTCGAATTGAGTAAAATTTTTTGCATCGTTTCCAAAGAAAACGCCTATAATATCCCGAATATCATAGTTTCCGCCTACAAGGAAGTTATAATTGTAAGCGGTCAACAAAGGTACTTCGGGAACATTCAAATCAAATTCAATAACTCTTGTTTCGGATGGCTCAATAACACATTTTGTTTTTATTGTACGTGTAATATGTTTATCTTCGTCACTGCTAATCGGTTTATTGGGTTCAGCTTTAGTAGTGAAATTATCTGTAATATGTTCTGATTGTGTATACGATTGTTGCAAAGAATATTCATTCTTACTCTCTATTGAATATCTTTTACATCCGCTTAAAGCTAGAGTCAAACAGAAGGAAATCAATACTATGACACCCTTTCTTTTTTGCATAATTAAACTCCTTATTTCATAATAACCTTAAAGCTACAGACGAAGAGGAAACATTCGTCTGTAGCTCCCAGTATTATTTATTAGGTGGTACAAACGTACTAACCGGAAAACGCATCAATTGCCGTTAGGATAGAATCTTCCGGCAATCTTAAATGTAGAACCGGGGGTTTCACGTGTGTCGAAACCAATACCCAACACAACAGGTCTTGTTTCAGTAGACGAAGCAGAATAATAGATATAATTTGCAGAGTATGTTCCCTTTCTGCTTATAGAAGCACTGTAAGAGTATGCACCTGCGCTAGAAGCAGGCGCATAAACAGCAGCTGTTGCAGAGTACCTTGGTCCACTGAATGTTGTAACTTTGGTGGTAAATTCTTCGCTGGATGCAGTTCTTGTTGTTGAGTCTGTGAAGAATGCCGCATACTCCTGATACGATTCGTTAAAGCTATAGCTTAATGCGATAGACGTTGCAGCCTTGGTATCAACGGTACTTGCGCTTGCAAAAGTCCCAATTGTCAGTGCTCCACAAGCTGCACAAGCTACTGCAATTGAAGAAATTGCTTTCCTTAATAATGCCATAAAATGACCTCCTTTTTAAACATTGGGTATCAATGATGTTAGCTACTCATAATTGCACCCTTGGTTTGAACGAACTGAAGCTTGCTTCATTTATAAGTTTATATGAAAATATAGCGGATGTCAATACAGTAAACAGTAAGTGGTCAAAAAAAGGCGATTTTTGGTCGAAAGTTGTCTTTCTTCAGCGAAAACAGAAAATATCTCGCATTTATAATATATCATAAAAAAATGTGTAAGTCAATAGCAAATACCAATATATCGTTGGTATAAACTCAACAAATATAAACATATCGCTTGTTGTATTTTTGTATATAATGTAGTAAAATATAGTTAACCAGCAAATCAGTAAACAATAGGAGCGTTATATATGAGTGACGTTTTACACGATATAGGCGAACGTCTGAAAAAATATAGAAAAGAGAACAAACTAACCCAAAATGATATTGCCAAGAAACTTGAAATGTCGCTGAATTTTTACGGTGATATTGAACGTGGCAAGTGCAGACTGTCAATCGAGAAAATCATCTTGGTTTATGAGCGTTTGGGCATAGACCCGACATATCTTCTGACAGGTGAAGAACACCCTTCGGTCAGCTTTCATGACTTAATCAAGGATTGTCCTCAGGACAAAATCTTCGATATGGAACAAATTGTAAGATACGCAAGTAATCTTTATAGAAACGAAGGGAAATAAGATGATAAGAATTGCCGTATGTGATGACGATGAGTTGTATATCACTAAGACAATTAAGCCGCTCTTGATGAAAGCTCAAAAGGTTGTTGGCATTCAGATTGATGTCAAGTTTTTTACCAATGGCGTCCGTTTGCTTGAGGTGTACAATAATCATCAATATTACGATATTGTAATTCTCGACATAGATATGCCCGACATAAACGGAAAAGAGCTTGCGGCAAGGCTTCGTGAACTTGACAAGGATTTGTATATTGCATTTTTAAGCGCATATAAAGAAGAAGTTTATGATGTTATCCCGTTAAATATCAGTGCCTTTATCCCTAAGGAGTATGACAGGGACAAGTGCTTGAACGAGTGTGTGAAACTTCTGAAAAAATATACCGATGAAAAGCCCGAGCAGAAAATGTTCGGTGTTTTGCAAAACGGTGAAAGTGCAATTATACGGCTATGTATTGACAGTATTTTGGTCATAAGGCTTGTAAACAATGTTGTTGTAATCACCACGGAAAATGGGGATTTAACTTCAAGCGACAGGTCTTTGCGAAATCTTGAGAACGAACTATCTCCGTTGGGATTTTTCAGAATATGCAGCAATATTCTGGTGAATGCAAACAAGGTATACGAGGTCCTTGAAACAGAGGTTGTTCTGAAAAACGGCACTCATCTTCCCGTCAGCAGACGGCGGCGCAAGGAATTGCTTACAGTCTTATCAAGAATTATTTCGGCAAAGGTGACTACATAATGGAAAATGTGTTTTTAGAGATTTCGCTTTGTTTAATCGAAAATATAATGATATATGTGTTTCTGAGTTCCTTGTTGGAACTCAGATTTTCGTACAAATTTCCACTTATTCTAACAGTAATGATAAATTCAGCTATTCTCTTTTGTTGTACGGATTTTAATATGTTTATAAAAATACCAATAACAATTATATGTTTGACTGTCGGTGCGTTTGTTTTATTTAAGGATAAGCTGATTGTAAAAGTAACATATTCACTTATTCCTTTATACACACTATATGTTATTGATATTATTTTTGGAAATGTTTTTTCGCTTTTCTCCGGCAAGGATATTATAGAATTGTTTTATGGGGAGTTTATATACAGACTGATTTATTGTTTAATTGTGAAAGTCATAGACGGCATAGCTTTTGTCCTGCTGCATAAAATGCTCAACAAAACGGAAAAGAACACAAAACTGAAATTTTGGGTATTGTTCTCGGGGATAATGTTTGTATTTCTATCCATAGCAACCGTATTTTTGCAGATTTATCCCACAGTTGATTATAATACTGCAAATTCGTTAATGTATTCGACTTTAGCACTATTATTCTTTGTGATGAGTTTGATTGTAATATACTTTTTCACCGAACTAAACAAAGGCTATCAGCGTGACAGTAAGCTTTTTCTGCTTGAAAACAACTTTGCCACACTGCAAGAGCAGATAGCCGTTCAGCAACAGAACAGTGAAAATGTCAAAAAAATCCGTCACGATATAAAAAATCACCTTTCAAATATCCGTTCGCTGATTGATTGCGGAGATATATCCGATGCGGTTGATTTGCTTGACAAAGCCGCCGAAAATGTAATTCTTACTCAAGCGGAAGAAATGATAAACACGGGAAACAACTTTGTCGACGCTATTATTCTCTCCAAAATTGCGCTGTGTAAGGATAAAGGGATTGATTTCACATATTCGGTTCAGCCGTTACAAGAACTAAACATAGATGTGGTTGATTTGTCCTCGCTGCTTTCAAATCTTCTTGACAATGCGGTTGAGTCGGCAGTTCAGACTTCATCTCCGTTTATTAAACTTGCAATTTTGAAATACAACGCTTACTATACAATTTGCATTGAAAACAGCTATAAAGGTAAGACGTTTTTGAAAGAGAGTGCGGGAACACTAGTAACAACAAAGCCAGATAATGCCTTGCACGGCTATGGAACACAGATTATCTCGGATATAGCCCAAAAGTATGATGGAAGCTATTCGTGGGAAGCGCAGGAAAACAAGTTTGTATCGACTGTGTTGCTAAAAATATAAGAGTTGGGGGCAGATTGCGATAAGCAGTCTGCCCCATTTCTGATATTTCTTTCAAAATCATTTTTTGAAATTTTTGATATTTGCGGGTGCTTTCGGCTGATATGTCCATCCACAACAAGCAGTCTTATTAGCCGTAAGAATTGTTTTTTCAGCCATTTTCGCAACCGCTTTCATAATCTGCGACTTCATATTTCCACCTCCTTAACTGTGATAAAAGTATCAAAACGGCATTTGCCGTTAATGAACACGCTGATACATAAGACAAGGTCTTGAGCTGAAAAACCACAGATACCAGTTCTGCTATTAGGATTATCACCAGTGATACCATGGCTTTTAGTCTATACTGTACTTTCTCGTTTCCGTCGAGCGGTCGGTTGACATCTTCAACCGGAGCAAATATCAGCACAATAATTGCCGAGAACAACGATGAAAAAGCATAGGCAATTTGCGGAATATAATGAACAAAATCATATCCGAATAATGCCAACAGGTAAATAAGGAACGAAAAGAGCAAACAAGTTTCGGCTGTTTTACAATGGAAGCCTCCCGCATACCTTCTCAAAGCCATAAGCATAACAACAAACGAAAGGCTAATCAAAAAGGTGTTTGTGATTAGCGAAACAATCAGTATAGCAGCATACAGTATTACCTTGGGTATAAGCAGTTCCAACCCGTAGTTGTAGGCTTCCATTTCGTCCATCTTGATTATATCGTTAGCAGCCAAAGCAACAGTGATTTCTTCTGCAATAGATTTGAGCATTTTAGCCTCCTTGACGGTTGCAAGTCTGTCTGTATATCATTCTAATTGCAAATCAGTCATAAGTCAATAGCATTTACAGTAACTGGTCAAAAAAAGTCGATTTTTGGTCAAGACTTTTTACAAACTGTGTTTTTTTCTACTTCCTGCTCCCTCTGTGCCCGGATAAGATTATCAATATAGTTCCCCTCGACAATCCTCTCATAAGCAGAAATGAGGTTGGAAACACGCCCCAGCTTTAACTGCTCCTCCGAAACCTCGTCCTTGATTGAGGATATGTAGTCGGGCAAGAGTTTCAAGCGTTTCTCAAGACTTGCAATGTCGCCCTCGGACTTCACTCCATACTTGTCGGCAATCTCACGAGCAGCCGCCAGCTTGACCTGCGTCATAGCGTCAGGCTTGGAGGTGGACACAGCAGAAAAAAGAAAACGGAGTTGAGAAATGTCGGACTTGAGCGTAGGGATTTCGGCAGTAAGTGACTTGACCTTTTCGTTCTTCTCGTCAATGCTCCGCTTGAGTTCGTCCGCCTTTGAGTAAATCTGTTCCCGTGAACCGAAACCGAACTCCCCGATAGTCAGCAGCTGCTCGGAGAGGTAGTTGATGTTTGCGTCATTCTGAAAAGCGTAGACAAGCTTGCCGTTGTCCTTTCGTGGCATAAGTCGGAACTGCTTAATCTCGATAGTCATATCCATAATCGTGACGTGGAATTTCTTTTCAACGGCGTTTGCGGTCTTGAACTTTGTGCAGACAGCGTTCGTGAACACATCACGGTCGGAAATTCGCTGTTCAAGATTTTTCGGCAAGTACGCATCACCGAGCGTTTTAAGTCTGACGAACCTCTCAGCAAACTGTGGCTTGACTGCTATGTGTTTACCTCTCTTGACCTCATATCCCCGCTCTTTCAGCTTTGCAATCAACCCCTCGAAACTCTCTGCGGAATACACGAGCCTGTCAATGTCCAGCTTGATTTTCTCACGGATACCCTCGGACTTAATCGGTCGGTAAGTCGCCGCAATCGCCGCCGCAGTTTTCCGAGCATAGTCGGGAATGTGGAGCGTTGTTCCTTCCTCAACATACGGTACGCCCGACTTTGCAAGTTCGCCTGCCACAAACAGCAGCTTGTCCTCAGAGTAAATCTCAAACGGCACAAACTCCGCCCCGAGCTTTCGGGAGAGCGTGAATATCTCCTTGTCACGCTTTTGTATCTCGGACCGCATAAGGTCGTTCTGATTTTTGATGAGTTCGATTTCGTCCTCCGTCAAGTCGGCAGAGTTTTTCTTTTTCAGTTCGTTGATGTGGGCGTTGACTTTCTTAATCTCGGTGAGGTTGGCGGCGTGTTTCTTGTACTCATCGACCGTCAGATGTTCACGGCGAACACCCTTGACATCTCGGCTCAATTCGTGAGCGTGAAGTATCTCGGTCATAACGCTCCGCTCCTGCTCCTCCCAAGCCGACCACTCGTTCTGCATTCGATTAGCAGAGGTGAAACCCTGTTCCTTTAACGCGCCTTTCATCGACACCTTGACCGACAGTCCACGCTCGACCTTGTGGGCAATCGGGATAAAGTCAATGTGCAGGTGCGGAGTTGCCTCGTCAAGGTGCATAACAGCGTTGAACACCTTGAGGTTGGGATTTCGCTTTTCAAATCCACGCATATAATCGTCAAGCATTAACTTTGCTTCTTCCCACCGCCCCGACCCTTGACCGCAAGTGTCCATATCGCCGAACTGCACCACAATCTCATAGTAAGGCTTGCCCTTTGCTGACTTTTTGAGATGTTCGTAGTAATCGGAAATGCGGCGGCTTGCCTGCGTTTGGCGAGCATTATATTCGGCGAGAGCCTGCCCGAAAAGTTCGTCGTACTTGTCTTTAATATTCTGTCGGCGGTAGGTTATGTTATCCCCGACCCGTTCGCCGTCAACATTCTTTGCGATAAATTCTCGGTTGTTATGCTCAACGATACCCTCGTCAATCCGAAAAGAAATTGAAAGTATCGAGCCGTTTTTTCCGTTCATAGTGTGTAACCTCCTTCAAAATTTCGTTGTGGTTATTTTCGTTGGTGCTGCTATTTTCACAGCCTTTTCTTCGGGTAATTTCGCACCCCTCAATCAATAAGGCTATACTCAATAGCCATATTGTTAAGCAGAGCTTCACAATGTGGCATTTCGCAAGGGGTCTTTCTGTCGGTCAACCCCTCTGTCACCTTCGGTGACACCTCCCCCACCGGGGGAGACCACCCTTGAATCCTGTCTATCCGACCGCATTTTTGCTGAAGTCCAAACGAAAAAATCCGTTTGAACTTTGATACTACGACTGTAAGTCCAAAGGACTTTTTGCCGTCGGACTTTGAGAAAAATCTCAAAAATACGGTAAGTCCGATTGAATTATCTCCGACTTTTATGCGAGTGGTTTGGCGAGATTGCCTTATGATTTTTGTCGGGCAAACGCTGTTCCGTGGGAGATTTTTGTATAAGTTCACGAGTGCGAACCGTCTTTTGGAGCAGTTCATTGAAGTCCTTAACGCCGTTGTCTGACAGGACCTTGTTGCACGGAATGAGGTCGTTTTCCGAGATAAACCGCCCGCCTGCCTCGTCATTGTCCACGCAAGCATAGAGGGCAAGTCCACGCTCTGCGAACGGTATTAGTGCGGTGGGTTTAAGTCCTGCCATTGAAATCAGAACGCTGTCTTGCAGCTTTTGCGGACTTGCAAGCTGTCGGAACGAGAGCAAGTCAATCGCACTTTCAAAGATGAAAACCTTGTTCGGCTGTCCGATTTGCAGAGTGAACACGCTGTCTGCCATACCTCTCGCTACGCCCTTGAAACGCTGATATGTGCTTGTGCCTTGCAGTTCAGCTCCGACCGTTTCGCCGTTTTCGTCCTTGTGCAGGAACACGGCGTTACCACGTTTGTCTTGGTACAGCAGATGTTGATGAGCGAGTTCCGAAACAATTTTGCTGTCAATCATTCGGGTCTGGCAGAGGTAGGCGAACACTTTCCGCATATTGTCGGCGGGTTCGGGGAGAACAAGTTCACGCTGTTTCGGCGGCGTTCGCTCGGTTGGTCGGTACTCGATTTGCGACATTCTTTCGCCCGTGAGAGCCTCGACAGCGGATTTGAAATCCATTCCGATTATGTCGGTCAGGCAGTTAATGGCGTTCCTGCCGCCGTGCTTATCTGCCTGCGAAAAGCAGTACCACTCGTTGGTTTCGGTGTTTATGTACAAACCGCCGTAGCCTTTGACGTGGAGTTCGCTGCGGTTTTGTTCGACCTCGTAGCCGTTTTGAACGAAGTATTCGGCGAGGTTCGCTTGGCGGGCTTTCTCGATTTGGGCGACGGTGGGGTTGGTGTATGGCATTGAAAGACCTCCTTTATTAAACACTCTCATCTTGATTTTTACATTCATTTGTTATATAATGATAATACAAACGAAAAACATATAATTAAGACGAGGTGACGATTATGTTATTGAACTTATGGGATAGTTGCAATCTTACTATCGGTTTTATGGAATTGTATAATATCACAGCCGTACAAATGTCAAATATTATTAAACGAGTGCACGAAAATGAAGAACAGGATTATATAATTACCTTTTGCCAGGAAACGGGTATCAAACTTGATGAAGTGGATGTGTTTGAAGACCTAATGCTTGTTGGCAAAATAGTATCTACAACAACTGATGATTTCAAGTTTTTAAAGCAAGAGGGTATTTTACCAATAGATATACTTTTAGAACATCATTCTTCACCTTTGTATCAGCATTTGAAAAATTATCAAATTGAAATAATCCCAAGCAAGCACCAGTTTATTTACAAAGGAAAAAGTTATTATATTCCTTCATATAACCAAAAGTGTGAATGGTGTATCTACGGTGATAAAGAATGTAAATATGAGAAAGAAGAAAAGTATTTAAATTGCTACTATAGAGAGGCAATCCATATTTTGAGCACTAAGATATATAGTGACAATTTGGGAACCGAAATGTTTTTGTATTCTCCAAAAGAGGAGATGCTCTCATATTCGATGGTAAAGAATTATCCAGAGATTTTTTACACCATTGAGAGATTTGTAAGTAGTTTCTTTAAATATGGACTTAATCTTGGCAGCTCGTGGGCAAGTAGTAAACAAAACACATATATTATGTCATTTCCTGTAAAGTATAACAACCTTTATTATCAAAACGGTTATATTGATAGTTGTAGTCGAAATGTTTTTGAGGTGCAAGATGTTTTTGATACTTATAAACAATTTTGTGGTCAAGACTATTATAATCCAAAACAAGTCCCGAAGTGTTTTTGGGATAACGTTTGGCTAATTTCAACTTGCATTAACATAATCTCTTTTAACGGGACACACAGCGATTATATTTGTGCAGGATTAAAGCACGACCATACTATTCCGTATAGTGACCTAGATATTGAAATAGTTGAATAAATCATTTTTCATATTTAATTGCCCCGTTGATTATATCAACGGGGCATAAGTATTAGCGTCTGCCGTGTTTCGGCGGCGTGGTTCGGCTATCGGGGGCGGTCTGCTCGTGTGAGCCGTGAGTTTCCGCACTCTGCGCCTCGTCCTTGTCCTCGCTCTCGTCCATAATAACCTCGTCAGCCTGCCCGACCTCAAGTTCACGGTTGAGCTGTTCAAGGCGAGCCGACTTTGTTGCGAGTTCCTCGGCGTGTTCAAACGGCTTGCCCTTGGCAGCTTGAGCCTCCTGCAAATCCGTCTGCGTTCGGGAGAGTTTTTCCTCTAAATCCGAGAGTTTTCGGTCAAGACCTTTTGCGAAAAGATTTTCAAGTCGGGTGATGTTTCCGATGTCGCCTGTGATGTCCATATCGGCGGTGTAGGTGAGTTTGTTCCGCAGAGAAATTCCCGTTCCGACTGTAAAGCCGTTGTGGATTTTCTCAATCGCAAGCTGAAATCCGCAGAAAGTGCCGACGGGGTGACGGTCGCTGCCGCCGACTTCTGCCATTACCTTGATTGCGGCTTTCTGCAACGCTTCGCCCGCAGCCTTTCGCTCGGTGTAAACCTTGCCGTCTATCTCTATTTTGAAATCATCTTCAGACGGCTTATTCTCGGCGGCAAAAGCTATGTCGGCTTTGGCGGCGGTAATGTTAGCCGTGAGGTTTCCTATCCACTTTTCAGCGTTTCGGATTGTATCGTCAAGGCGGTATTGTGCGTTGTAGTGTTCGCTTTCAAGCAGCCGCAGACGAGCCACATCGCCGTCAAGCTCGATTTTCTCCTTGATACGCTCATCACCGCTTGCGAGAGCCTGCATTTCGGAGTAGTTCAGGACAGCCTCGTCAACGTCCTCACAGCTTCGTGCGGTTGTATCACCGCTCATTAACTGCGAAATAAAACGCTGTTTCGTGACGATAATGTTCATCAGATATGCGTCGAATGTGTTTTCTGTTACATAATTATATACACCTACTTTGTCAAACTCGTTGCCTTGGCGGATTATTCTACCATTTCGCTGCTCGATGTCCGATGGCTTCCACGGAATATCCAAATTGTGCAGAGCCGCAAGTTTCGTCTGAATATTTGCGCCTGTTCCCATTTTGCTTGTGCTTGCGAGAACAATACGCTTTGTACCCGAACGGAGTTGAGCGTACATTTCGTTGCGCTGTTTTTGCGTTTCTGCGTCGCCTGCGGCACAGATTTCCTCTGCGGGAACGCCACGCCGAACAAGTTCTTCTTTAATGTAGTTATAGACGGAGAACCGCCCATCGTCCGAATTAACGGCAATATCGCAGAAAATAGCCTGTACTCCTTTCTGTTCGGCGGTCTGTTCGTAAACCTCCATTACCTTGTCAAGGCAGAGATTAACCTTACTGTCGGGGAGATTTTCGGCGTTCGGGACAATACAACGTGCGTCCAGACCGAGCAGACGTGCTTCGTTGGTGATTTTGAGCATATTGTCAACCGACGGGTCAACTGCGCCGCTGTGAATAGCCTCGGAGCGTTCTGCGAGTACCTGCATATACGCTTTCTGTACGTCGTTAGGTTTTGCGACAATGGTCTGTGGCTTTCCGCCCTCGATTTCGGGGACGGGTAGATTGAGCATATCCGCAGTTCTGATGTCTGCAAATTCCTTGTACATCTGCATTAACTCAGGCACATTGTTGAACTTTGCGAAACGTTTCTTGGTTCGGTATCCGTTTCCCGCAGGTTTCAGTTCTGCTTTGGAAACAACCTCGCCGAAATTGCTTGCCCAATCGTCAAACGTCTGCAAGCCTGCGTTCGCCAAGAGGGATGGGCGGAGATAGCGTTGCATTATGTACAATTCCGTCATCGAGTTAGAAACGGGCGTACCCGTAGCGAAAATAATATTCTTCTCGCCATAATTCTCGTTGAGGAACTGCGTTTTCATCAGAATATCTTCGGACTTTTGTGCAGGAGTAGTCTGAACGCCCGAAACTCGGTTCATCTTCGACACAACCAAGCCGTTTTTGTAGTTGTGAGCCTCGTCAACGACCAAGCTATCAAAACCGAGCTGTTCAAACGTAAGAGAAGTGTCCTTCGTCTTGCCGCCGCCCTCAATCAGCTTTTGCAAGCGTGTTTCCAAGCGTTTTTTCTCACGCTCAAGGTCTTTGATTGAGCTGCGGTTATTCGCTCTTGACCGATAGTCGCCGCCTAACTCGTCAATGCCACTTTGCATTGTATCAATTTCACGTTGAATGAAATTCTTGCGGTACTCCATCGACATCGGGATTTTCTCAAACTGCTCGTAGCTCATAATAACTGCGTCATAATCGCCCGTGCAGCAACGACCAATAAATTTCTGTCGGTGGTTTTTGTCGAAATCCTTTTCGGTTGCCGTGAGGATTTTCGCCTGCGGATAGAGCCGTAACCACTCGTTAGCCATTTGCCCGACAAGGTGTTTAGGCACAACCACGCAAGCCTTGTTAATCAGTCCGAGCCGCTTTTTCTCCATTGTTGCGGCAACCATTTCAAAGGATTTTCCTGCGCCGACGCAGTGGGCAAGGAGCGTATTGCCGCCGAATTTAGCCCGCATAACTGCGTCGAGCTGATGAGGTTTCAGCGAAATAGAGGGTGACATACCCGGAAAGGTCTGATGTGAGCCGTCAAACTTGCGACCGACAATGCAGTTAAACAGATTGTTGTAACGCTCAACGTACTTCTCACGGCGAGCAGGGTCGTCCCACAGCCAGCGCTTGAACGCTTCTTTCATCTGCCGAGCCTTGTCCTGCGCCAAGTCGGTTTCTTTCTTGTTGATTTCGTAGTGCTCACGCCCGTCGGGGTCGGTGATTTTGTCACGAACAACAATGTCACGGTTGTTCAGCAGATTTTCAAAAATCGTTTTTGCGTTCATTCGGGACGTGCCGTATATCTGCGTTGCGGCGGCGGAGCTGTCCCAATTTTTGTTTTCAATCTTGTATTCGCCCGTGACCGTTCGGCGCAGAGGTTCGCCGAAAAATCTTGCCTTGGCGTATTCCTCAATGAATTTCTGATAATCCTCAACGTCCACCCACGAAACGCCGATGCGGGCAGAAATATCTCCTGCCTCTAACTTCGGCGGGAGAACGTTCGTAAGTGCTGCCACATTTCGCTGATAATCGGAATTATCCTTTGCGAAAATCTCGGCGGTGCGGAGTTTCGCCCGAACGTTGCCCGACAGATATTCCGAGGTTTCCTCCCAACCGTCAAGCGGGTTTTCCGTAGCTTTTTCGGGGTTGAGGTAAATAAGATTGTCGGATTTCAGCACGGAGATAACGTCCTGCGGCTCTTGTCCGCAAAGCGCAGCCATATACGGAATATCCATTTTACCACGGGTATCAATGGAAACCTGCATAGCTTCCTGCGGCGTGTCAACGTGGGTTATCTCGGCGGTGTACTTGACGGTTCTTTTCGTGAAGAAATCCGACTTTTCTACCGTCTTTTTCTCCTCGTCGATAATCTCCAGAGCGCAGAGGGAGTTATAATCATCGTCACGGTCGAAAATCTGTTGATTTACGCTGTCGTTGACGTAGCCGTACTGCTTTACAAAGCGGTCGTACTGCGTGTTTAATGTCGTTTGGAGAGCCGCAAGCTGTTCATCGGAACAGTTCTGCTCCTGTGCCGAAAGTATTTCACGGAACGTACTCCGCAGCTCGTTAAGTGCCTTTATTCGGTCGAGTTTTTTGCCTGTTTCCGTGACCTCGGTCATTATGTTGTTTTCACGGAAATACATCTTGCCGTCAACCTCGGCAAACGTGAAATTTCTCACGTCCGCTGTTGCGGGAATAACGCCTACTTCTTTGTCACGCTGTTCGGTTCGTTTGCGGAGAGAGTTGGTTAATTTCAGTGTGGAAACCGCATTCTCAAGCTGTTCCTTGAGGTCTGCGCCCTCGATAGGAACGCAAGCAGTTTCGGCAGAGTTGCCATACATCGAAAATTCCACGCCCTGTTTCATAGTTCCAAGAACCATTTCGGGGTGGTCGATAAAGTAATTGTTGACGGGAACGCCGTCATTGTTCTTTCCCACATAGCACCAATCGGGCAGTTCTACCGCCATTTTTTCACGCTTCTGGAAGAACAGAATATCCGTTGTTACCTCCGTGCCTGCGTTTGCCTTGAAAGCATTGTTCGGCAAACGGATTGCGCCGATTAGGTCACCGCGGCGGGCGAGATATTCACGGACTTTCGGATTTTCCTTGTCCATTGTTCCCTTTGTGGTGATGAGCGCCGCAACGCCGCCCGGAGCGAGTTTATCGAGCGTTTTTGCGAGAAAATAATCGTGAATGAAGAAATTTTCACGGTTGTAACGCTTGTCCGAAACTCCGTAACTGCCGAACGGCACGTTTCCAACAGCGGCGTCAAAGAAATTGTCCGAAAACTCGGTTTTCTCAAAGCCCTTAATCTGAATATCCGCATTCTGATAGAGCTGCCGAGCAATTCTGCCCGAAATGCTGTCAAGTTCCACGCCGTGGAGGTGGCTGTTCTTCCGCATTTCTTCGGGCATTGTACCGAAAAAGTTACCTACGCCCATTGCGGGTTCGAGTATGTTGCCGCCCTCAAAACCGAGCGTTTCAAGCCCTTTGTAGATTGCGTTTATGACGGTCGGCGAGGTGTAATGTGCGTTAAGAACCGAGCCTTTGGCGGCGGTGTATTCATCGTCCGTCAGCAGCTCACGCAGTTCCTTGTATTCGCTTGTCCACTGCGAATTATTGCCGTCGAACGCCTGCGAAAGTCCGCCCCAACCGACATATTTTGCGAGTACCTCCTGTTCTTCGGGTGTGGCAAGGCGGTTTTCAATCTCAATCGTTTTCAGAGTGCGGATTGCGTCGATATTTGCAGTGAATTTTGCCTTTGCGCCACCCTCGCCGAGGTGTTCGTCTGTTATGGTGAAATCGTGCTTTTCAACGGCGGTTTGTTCGGGTTCGGGACGGGGTGTGAGGTCTATCACAACGTCGTGCAGCTTAACCTCTTGTTCCTGCCTTTCAGAAGAAAAGAGATGTGCATTGCGGCTGTCCTTACGCAGATTTTCCTCGAAAATATCCTTGTTAGTAACCTCGACTTCCCAAGAGTAACCTATATCGGGCTTAAATGATACGAAATTGTCACCGATATTTGTTATGGTAGCCGAATACGGCATACTATTATGCTCGATTTCGATATGGTCGCCCACCTTATAAATAGGAATACCCTCAATCACAGGCTCGGTGTTATGCGGCAGTAAGCCGTAGCTGTCAAGGATTTTCACGGCTCTGCCATAGCCTACATCATCGTGACTGTTGTGTTCAAGGACAAACTGAGCGTTTTTTATTCGCCTGTCAATGTCTGCTTGTGTGATGAATTCGTTGTTGTCAATGAGCCTTGCAATGCGGTCCGCAACCTTTTTCCAACTGAAATTCACCTTTGTTTGCTCGCCGTTGTCGAGTTTAAGTGTCAGGCAAATACCCTTACTATCGTGGTCGCTCATATAGATATTGCCTTCGCCCGAATGACCGCCCTTTCCGAACTCGTTGGAGAGAAATTTCGGAAAATCGGTGGTATCTCCTTTGTGCAGCTTATAGTATTCCTCTATGCGGAATTTTCCGTCCTCAAACCCCGAACCGTGGCGAATAAGGTCCTGCTTCAGCGCAGCTTCAACGTCAACGCCGCAGATTATCTTCTTTTCGGTTGTATCTTCGTCAAAGTCGCCGAACAAACTCATTTGAATAGGCTCATCGGGTTCATCAGGCGTGGCGGGATAATCTCGGAGCATTTCATCGGGGATTTCATCAAAATCGGCGGTATCGTGAACAGGCTCGGCGGTTGTTTCGGGAGTTTCCTCCTGCGCTCCGAGTTGCCTGTCAAGTTCTTCGTGGCGGTCAAATTCTTTCCGTGCGGCGGTAATCAGAGCGTCGCCGAGAGTTTCCCAAGAGTGCGTTATCTCAAAACCGCCCTCGGTGCGGAACTTCATACCGCTGTCCGAACGGCTTACCGAAAAACGAATATTATTGTATTTACCTTGTGAATTGAAGTCATATATTGATAGTTCGGAGGGATTTCCGATAATTTTTCGTGCAAGTTCGGCTCGAATATCCTCACCATTACTGTTTCGCTCAATAAGACTGTTATAATCGGCGGCATTAAGAACTGCGCCCATTATCCAAGAACTGTCGGAGTTAATTCTGCGTGTCGGCTTATAATCAAACAGACCCTCGCTTAAATCGTCAAGTTCATCACTCGCAAGACCGCTTACTGCAATAACCGGTAGATTATCAATCAGAGTGCGCCTTGCTTTTCTTTCCTCACGGGAAAGTGTGAAGTCGGGAATTTCGGTAAAACCGTAGCTGTCCACGAAATGAGCCGTTGTCTTGCCGTCCTGCTTTATGCAGATTACGTCGCTTACCGAAAGCGAACGCCCGTGAAAATCTTCTGGCTGATTGATGTTGAACTTTTGGAAAAGTTGGTCAAGCGTTTCGTTCGATTGTAACCGCCCCCGATAGACCCTGTTGTAATTCTCACGGTCCACATACATACCGTGGGACTGCATATATTCGGTGTTGGTAAAGCGGTAGTCACGTAAATCCTCGCCGTCTTTCAGCTGAAAAATGCCGTAACGTGGCTCGACAAGAGCGGACAGCCGTTCGCCGACATTACCGTCACGAGAGGAAAAACTTTCATTTTCCGCAAGAAATTCCGCAGCAATCTTCTTGAAATTCAAGTCCGTAACATCAACAAGTTCCGTTTTGGAAACCTGTTCAAGGTAGTCGAGAGGTTCTTCTTGAACGATTGCGTCAAAGATTTGGTCGAAGGTGAAAGTGTGATACACAAGCTGTCCGCCTGCGGAACTGTCGGGATTGAAATACGCCCAAGTAACGCTCTCGTTTTCCTCGTTGACATAGAATTTATCAATGTCCGCGAGCGTAGCAAGCGGAATATTCTCCCGCAGCTCGTTCGCTCTCTCCTCAACGGCGGCGGAAATAATTTCGGTCAAATCATCTTCGGGAACGTCCCTCGGCAGGATTTTTTCCTCATAACAATGGGCAAAAACCTTTGCGTAGGCGGTTTCGGCTAATGCCGTGTTCTCGTTCATTTCCGCAAGAATGTCGGAATAAATCGGTGATTTGACGCTTACGGAGCGGAGATAGTCCCTCGTCTTTTCCTCAACGAAATGAAAATCAGAACTTTCGCTCTCGGAACGCTCACGTTTGTGGGCTTCGGGAGTTTTCTCCACAGTCGGCTCGCCGTACCCTCTAATTTTATAGCCGTTTTGCTTAATAAGCCGTTCCATTTCCTCGGCGGTAGAAGTATCGGACAACCACGCATTTTCGATTATTTCAACATTTTTGCGAAAATCTCCACGAAGTATAAACTTTCCTAAATCCTCGTCAAACGTAACTCTGATGTTGGTCGTTCTGCCGGAATGTGCGTTGGCAATCATCGGTTCGGGTTCGTCCTCAAAGAAGATTTCACGGTGCTGTTTTAGGGCGGTGAGTAAATCCGAATTGCCCTCCGAAACAGAAACAGCGGGGGATTTTTCTTCCTCCGCTGTTTGCTTGTTATTTTGGGTGATATATGTATCCTTATGTTCGCTTAGTTGGTCGTTGCTTATTCCCGATACTGATGAGCTATATCCTCGACTATCGCCCTGTCGATTATCATTCCGAGAGTATTCTCCCACTGCCGTATCTCCACGAACGTTTTCGGGCGTGGGTTCTTCTGAGCGTACTGTTTCCGCAGGAGCGTCCGATACTCCATAGCCTCCCTGTCTATCTGTCGGGGTATCAGCTCCCATTTCAGTCTGCCTTTCAGGGACGGCAACACTTCGGGGTGATTTTCCGTCATAAATCTCTGCCACTCCCGTCCCCAGCGACCTATCGGCTCGCTCATCAACGCCTGTTCCTCGTCTGTCAGACCGAGTTCCAACTGCTCCAGATACACGAACGTTGTCGGGTCGAGTTTGTACGTCCTGCCGTTCTCCTCCTTGATTTCGGGGTAGAACATCTTGTCCTCCTCGCACCAGATTTGCTTGATTTCTGCCATAATTATTCCTCCTCTGCAATTCTATTTCGTGAATGGATTTCTCCATTGAAAGCAGTACCGATTTTCCCGAAAGCTGAACGCACTCGCACAGTTTCTCCTTTTCAGCCTTGCTGTGGAGCATATCGAGTGCGGATAAATCCACGCTGCCGCTGTACTTGAAAGAGCCGCCAACCTCGCACCGAGCCGCAATAAGATACTGCGTCATTGAGATGTAGGACTTTTCAAAAGCCGCACGGTCATTGTCCGAGATATTCAGCAGCTTTACTACGCTGTCGATGTTTTCACGAGCCTTTTCCGAGCCGAGATAGTTCACGCACCCCGAAAACGAGCCGAAACGCTTTCCCTCACGCTCAAAGGTTTCGTCAATTATCGCATTCGCCGTTTCCTTGTCGAGCGTCCACTGATACGGAACTGCCGAGCCTGTTGTCTGCGAGATGTCGAAATAGTGCTTCAGACTGCCGTTATCGAGTACCGCTATCGAGTTTGTCCCACGCTTAACACGGCGGCTGAATTTCTTCCACGTTTCAAAATCCGCAACCATTGCGGCGTTCGGATTTGTGCCGTAAATCGTCATTGTCTGCTCCGAGGGGAGCTTGAAGAACTTTCCTGCGAATTTCAGGTACTGCTCAAACGCCGTTTTATCGCCGAAAAGTCGCTCCGTTATCTGCTCGTAGCTTTCCCGCACTCTGTCAATTCGTGCCATTCGGATTTTCCTCCTAACTGTATTTTATCACATTAAAGTATAAAAGTCAAGTAGTATTTTGCCGTTGCGTTTACTTTTGCACAAAAATATCCCCCGACCGCATAAAATCGGGGGATATTCGCCGTCAATCAATGAAAGCTGTGTCTTTGCGGCTTGTTTTCAGCCTTGGGCTGTTGCGGGTTCAGAACCGCTTGGAGCGACTTGTTAATGCTGTCAAGGCGAGGTTTGTCGGCTGCATTTACCGAAATGGTAGTGCCGCTGTTTGAGCCTATGCGAGCCTGATATGTAACGCCCGCCTTGTCGAGTTCCGCCATAAGTTTCTCGGCGTACTTGCTGTTCTGTCGGGGTAATGACGCAATCTGCGACTTGTCGCCGAGTTCGGCAAACTTAACGCCACGGTATTCAACCTGTTCAAGCGACTTGAATTTGCCGATAACCGCCTCGTTGAGCTTATCGTGCATTGCGGTGGTAATCGGGTTCGCAAACTCCACATACTTGCCGTTCTGATTTTGGTAGGAGGGCATAGCCGCAAATTCAGGCTTGTCGGCGGTCTTAACCACCTTAACATCCTTGATTACAAAGCAATCGTCAATCTTGACCTGCCCCGCCGCAACCACGCTCTTACCGCCGCCGACTGCACGGAGCGACACATCAATCTGCGAGGTAACGGGCTTTGTCTTGTCGGTAGAAAGTTCGTTCTTAAGCGTTCTTTCGCCGGAAGAAACCAGCTTGCTGTAATCGGACAGCACCGCTCCGCTTATCTGCTCGTAAGCCTTGTCGGTAATCGGGTGAGCTACGTCAACAAACTCGCCGCCGACTTTCTTGCTCGGCATAGCGACAAACAAGCCGTTTTCGCCCTCCATTACCTTAACTCCGTTTACGGCAATTTCGCCGTTGATAACCACGTTTGCGAGAGCCTTGACGTTGCCGCCGTTTTCGAGTTTGGTCATACTCGATACTTCAAAAGTTGTGTTCTGTTCCATAGTTTTTCCTCCAGATAAATTGTACTGTGAATGTTCAGCCGCCCATTTGTCGAACGGAACAATTACAGGCTCGCCGTATTTTCCGTTCTCCGAAACGGGAAAGCTGTTGACCTTATCGTAGCCTATTTCCGCAGCGGTTTTGCGTATCACGGATAACAGGCTGTTGTCCGTAGAAAATGGACTTCGTGTAAAATCGTCAACGAGGACATTTTCCCCCGCACGGACGTGAAGAATATCAAATGCGGCAGTCCCACGCTGTACGCCCATAACAAGCCGAGCGGAGGGCTGTCCGTCGTGACCGAGAGCGTGTTCTGAATTATACGGCTCTTTCCGCAGCTCGTCAAACCGCTTTTTCGCTTCGTCAAAGGAATTATAATACTCGATTTTGCTCTGCGTTTCATACTCGTTAGGAAATGCCCAAGTTCGCATATCGGGAATGACGTACACACGCCAGTCCTGCTTGTTTTCGTCTGCCATAGATTTTCTCCTTTATCTTAGATAGAGGGCATACCGCTATTCTCCTCGCCATCGGGAACATCTGCGAAATCATCTTCGGGAAAAATCAAATCCCCGATATACTCCTCGCCGCCCACAATATCGCAGATAGCCTGCAGCTTGACACGCAGACGGAAATTGTCAACATCCAAATCCTTTGCGTGTTCGATTGCCTCGTCACGCTCACGCTCCGCCTCACGGAGCTTTTCAATGAGCCAATCAACGTTTCTTCTGTTTTCTGTTGCCATAATCGTACCTCCGTTAAAATGTAATTCTCGACGGATAAGGATAACAGCCGTTTATTTTCTCGGAACGCTCCCACTTGTCAAAGCCGCTTCCCACGGCGTTTAACACCGAAAGCACTCCGTCAACCGTAAGTCCGCTGTCTGCCGGAACGGACAGCACCATTCTTTTGCTTATTGAGCGAACCTTTCCGCCGCCGACAACCACATATCCGTTTGAATTATCCACAAGACAATAAGCAATTCGGTGAGCCTTGAACGCTCCGTCTGCACCTGCAATTCCGCCGTTATTCTCGCCGTTAAGGTAGATATTCGCCGCATAACACGACTTAATAAACGCCGAGTTTGCGTTTACGGTAGCCGTTCCGACAATGCCGCCGCTGTTGGTCGCTTTTGAAGTAAACGTGCGAACGCCGCAGCCTATAATCGTGCCGCCGGACAGATAGGATTTTTCGCCGTTGTCGAAGATTTCCGTACCGTAAGCCGTTCCTGCAATACCGCCAGCAGACGAGATTTTTCCGTTTGCGGTAATTCCGTTGGCAAGACAGCCGCTGACCGTACAAGCGTTACCCACAATACCGCCGACATTCTCGCCGCCGTTAATCAAAATCTCGCTTGCGTAACAGTAGGAAATAACGCCGCCGTAACCGACCAGACCGCCGATATTCGCCGCACCCTCGCCCTCAATTTTGCTGTTTCTGACCGTGCAATTCTGTATCTTGCTGTTGCCGATACCGTAACTGTCCACGCCGTCCGCAGACTTGAACGAGTAGGAAACCACCCTGTTCGCAAGGACTCCCACGCTGTTATAATCGCCCGAAGAAATCTTCGCTCCGTCAATCACAATGTTCTTGATTGTACTGCCCGAAATATCCCCGAACAGACCGCCGTTGCCGTAAAGGTTCTTCACGGAAAATCCCTGTCCGTCATACACAAAGAAATCGTAGGACTTGTTTTCGTAGCCACGCCCGATTTTCTTCACGTCAATCGGCTTTCGCTTGACTTCCGACGGAAATTTAATATCCGCAGTCTGCACGAAATATCCGCTTGCTTTTTCCTCGGAAAGCCGGATAAGTTGGTCGTAATAGCTGATTATGTAGGGATTTTCCTTTGTGCCGTTACCGCTGCCGTATTCGTTCAGAACTCTGTACAGCGTGGTGTCTTTTGTGAACTTACATTCCGTGCCGCCGAAATACTTGATTATGCCAAATTCGCCCGTCTGTTTCCTGTCGGAATAACCGTAGGTACAGCCGAAAACGTGATTGTAAATATCGTTCTTATCGTCCACAACAGGGAGTTTCAGCGTTGCCGCACCCGTCATATCGCAGGGGATTTTGTAGGTTTCCGCCTGCTTATTGAGATAACTGCGGTCAATCGTAACCGTGATGTATTTCGATTTCTGCCACTTTGCGTAAACGTCGCAGTCCTCGCTTAAACGCAAGGTTTCAAGCCGTTCGGGGGAGTTCTCAAGATACCAGCCCTCAACCGAATAACCGTCCTTGAATACGCCGAAACTGTCGAGCATATTAACGTCCGAGCCGATTTCCTTTTCCACGATTTGCACGTTGTTGTCGAAATGCAGCGTTAGCTTTGCGGTAGGCTTTTTCTCGCTCCAAACGGCGTAGAGCGTGACGTTTTCGGAGGGCATTTTAAGCGACTTCAGTGCCGATTTGGCACTCTCGGACTTCGCCCAGCCCGACAAATACAAACCGTCCTTATACACCGAAATGTCGGTAGGCAGCGGGATTTCCTCGCCGAATTTCACCGCCGCAGTCGATAGCTGTCCAGTGCCGCCGTTGGAATTGTAGCTGACATAGAATGTGTCAGGCTCCCAAATGGCGAACATTGTGACGTTATTGTACGGCATTTTGTAGTGATACAGCGGATAGGCAATTTCGGTGTTGTCTGAAAATCCAATCAGCTTATAGCCTTTTTTTGAAACGCTTTTCGCCGCTTCTTCGGCAGAGGGGAGAACCACATACTGACCCGCCTTTTCGGTAATGCTTTCAAGCGAACCCTCGCCGCCGTTGAGGTTGAACGAGATAGTGTAAACTCCGCTTTCGCCGCTTGACGA
>ERZ779851.1032-NODE-1032-length-26229-cov-6.310193_pt1 | contig 26229 bp, 12 predicted proteins | sample MGYA00511094_ERZ779851 | MGnify/ENA primary metagenome ERZ779851 (study PRJEB29588, sample SAMEA2155512) | human gut metagenome | biome: human gut; feature: human-associated habitat; material: faeces | place: Denmark | collected 2008/2010 ...
TTCTAATAAATCAAGAACTATAAACCGTCCAATCTTTGGGGGTCACATCATTTTGCGGCTTGTTGTGCGGGGAAAACGTTTTAGTGCGCACGGGAGGGTCTGGGGAAATAGGGAAATCGGAGAAAAACCGAGGTAACAAACGAAAGCGAGGGCGCTGCGAAATTGCAAGGTCCTCGCTTGGGAGTTATTATTGTCCGTTATTTTTTGAATGTTACTATATTAACTGCGAACTGACAGAAAGGCAATTCGGGACGCCTACTGGGCAACGCCGTCAATGACTAGTTCACCGGTAGTATCAGGAACGAATCTGCCGTAGAGATTGCTGTGTTCAGGAGCGGTCTTGCCGGTCTGGGTTATGGTGTTTCCGGACTCGGTGATGTTATTGATTGTCAACTTGCCCACATTTGCAGTACCGACTACTACACCTACTCGCCAACCACCATCGTCAGTGGATGTGAGAACGCAATTCTTAACTGCACAGTCAGTGATAGTGTGGAATGTTGCAGGGTTACAGCCGGCATGGCCGATAATACCACCTACTGAACCTTTAGCTGAAATTGTACAGCCCTCTACTGAACATTTGGTAATCTTGATATATGTGTCAACCGGTCCATCATTAGGTTTATTATAACCTGAGGTCCAACCGATTAGACCACCTACACGCGCACCGCCGGTAGAAATCATTTCAGAATTCGTAAGATGACAATTATCAAGTTCAATCGTAGGCATGCTATCTACATTGCAGACAAATGCGCCAATACCCTGACCGCTGGTAGCATCGTTAATCTTAACACCATCCAATGTAAGATCCTTGACAATGATTCCTGAATTACCAGCGAATCCGCCAGCAAACAAAGGAGCATTGAGTCCGGAAATCTTGTGGCCATTACCGAAAACAGTCACGACACCGGCACCATGATAACCATCTACTTTAGCAGGCGTCCAGGTTTCCCCCTCTTTCAGGACAATGTCTTTTCCAATTTCAATGACATTGTCACCAGAGCCTGCACTTGTAAATGCGGTAAGGGTTGCGCGGAGTTCTGCGGTCGTCATAACGACAGGCTTTGTGCCACGGACAACTGTCCAGACTCCTTCTTCCGCCTCAACTGACATATAGCCATCTGCAAGGAAATTCGTGTGGGCGCCTTCAGCTGCACAGTCGGCAGGATTGAATTTCTCGAATTCGCCACCTGATACCATAATCTTAGCAGTGCCATTTTTGCAATTTGCATCATAGCAGTTCAAAACATAGCCATATGGCGATGGAAGCCCCGAAGGCTGCTGAATGCTATATTTTCCACCCTTAATCTCTACACTGCCTTCAAAAACATATACAGCATGAGCATTGCCAACATATGTTCCGTCCTCAATTACAACTTTACCACCATCCATAACATCTACGGCAAAGCAGTCATTTTCCTTTGCCTGAAGAGTTCCGGCGCCCTTGATTGTAAGACTACCTCCTCTAACAGAGAGAAGAGACCAATCATTCGCAGCGGTATTCCAAATATCAGTAGTATTGCTGATAGTCTTACCATTAAGGTCGAGAAGCACTTCCTTTCCAGTCTCGACTGCAACAGTCTTGTCGAGCACGAGATCTTCGGTCAATATCGCCTCACCGCCTGTTGCGAAGAGCGCTTTAAGCGACTCCACATTCTTGATATCGACCAGGTCAATGTCATTGTCAGGCTCATTGAAAATAGGGACGATTTCGATATTGAAGATAACCTGCGAGGTGAGAAGGTTGCCGAGGATGTTGGTGCGGTAGTTGTTCTGGACCGGAGTCTGAGGTGATGAAGCTGTGATTGCATCACCCGTTGCAGGAACGAACTCAGCGGTAACATTGGAAATGTGCTTCTCGTCTTGCTTACCTACAGGGATGATGTAATTCATTGTCATCCAAGCATATTTGGTTCCATCTTTGATAACAAGTGGCTCAGCAGGAAGTTCAGCTGCGGCAAATGTGACTTTATCAGTAGCCGGGCCTTCGACTTTACCTTCTGCATTGAAAGTATCAAACACATTGGCAACGTCGGTAGCTGTGAAAACACTCTGTTTAGGAACAAAGCCGGCGGCAGCAGCCTCAAGGAGATCAGCAGTACCGAAGTTCACCTGCGCGAACGGACGGTAAAGTTTAATGGTTTCCGTCAATGCGCCATTGACTTTCAGCTCTTTGCGGGTGGCATAGAATGCATCGCGTTTCTCGTCGTTGGCTTCAGCTCCTTCGTAAGAAATCTTGATGTTCTTCAAGTCGGTGACATCGTAAGGCGCACCTTCGGCTGCCTGTGCCCAGAACACGAAGTTGTACGTTTTGCCTTTCACGAGGCTGAATGTCACCTGGGTTTTCAGATCTGTGAATGTGGCAGTCTTGTCGAGTTCGAGCTTGGTTTTCGCATCATCGTTCTCATAAACTGACACATAGAGTGTCTTGGCGGTCTGACCGTCTCCAATGGCCTTGGTAGCCATTTCTCCCGGCAATGCCGCCGTGAATGTGACGTCAACCATTTGTCCGTCAGGGACTTCCGTCACTTGTTCTTTGTTACAGCTGACTGCAAGTAGTGTTAATGCAGCCGCTGCTAAGTATTTTAATGTTTTCATATTGGTTATTGTTTGTTAATTACTCTGTCGGGAACTCATCATTGGTTTTCCAAACCAACAAATCATTTATGAATACTTGGGCATTTGGCGTTGTCACCCCATCACTACAACCATAAAGAGGGAAAGAATCACCAGCCTCAGTTTGTGCAATATTTGTCCCATAAAAATCTATTCGGTAAGAAACACCTGCACCGGCGTTTTGGCCATACTTAAGATTCACCGCAGCATATTTTTTTACACTAGCAATAAACTTACAATTGCGAACGATTATAGAAAATGGATCATTTTGTTCTTTATATACATTGATAAATTTTCCTGGAGCATTAAATGTGCAGTTTTCAAAAATAAACTTAGACCCAGAATATGTCCACAAATTGTAGTCTTCAGCTGTCTGATTGAATGTGCAGTTTTTGACAGTCACCTTTCCCACGCCCCAATAACTGATTCTGTTCTCAAACACACAGTTTTCAAATTCGAGTTCCTTCACACGGATATAACCTCTATAGTTGTCATTATTAACCTTTATGGTCATATTTTTAAAAGACGCCTTTGTCACACCATCCAAAGAATAGTCTCCATTAGCTTCGGTACCAGTATGATTATCAGTACCGACAGCAAACGTAGTCTTATCGGCGCCGGCTCCAACATATGATACTGTAACATTCTTACCTTTCAACGAAGTATTATCATATGTTGTAAATTCTCCAGCACCGAGGTTAACAGTCGCCGTTGAGCCTTCTGCGACATGAGCTATAGCCGCATCCAGTCCCTCCTGAGTCGTCACAGCAGGAATTTTCTCCACTTTCCATGCTTCTTTGCCCTCATATTCAGTCTTTACTGAACGATAGCCATCAGCTACGAATGAAGTCACTTTACCATGACATTCATTTACATCAGCAGGATTGAATCCTACGAATATTCCCCCCTTCACAATAAAGCAACAATCATTTTCTATATAGTCATGCTGATTCAAGACATACTGATTTCCATCACTTTCAAACACACCTCCATTAATTTCAACAACGCCTCCGCCATAATAAAGAGGTTTATTTTCTCCATTCACATTAATTGTATTACCTGTCGGATTGCCAGCCTGAACATAAATGCATGAATTACCATTTCCGTTTGCATCTTTTTCAGCATAATAGTAACCCTCATTTATTATAACCTTGCCCCCATCTTGAACAAAGACTGCAGCATTTGCGCCATTTCCACCTCCGCATACTACATTACCTTGTCCATTAATCGTCAAGCTTCCCCTGACCTCTAGAGCGGTTCCAACTGTATTTTTAAAGGTATAGCCATTCAGGTCAAGAGAACTAGTTACATGCATTGGTATCACAACACCGTTTTTACTTGAAGCGGAATAATCTTCTGAAAGCGTAACCTCTTTACCAGCTTCAAGATTTGCGGCGACAGAATCGTAGGTATCTCCACCATCAAATTCAGGAGCAATATCTACATTCCACATGGCATCCACTGTCAACAAATCTCCAAGAATATTAGTTTTGAAGTTGCGCTTCACAGGTGCATTTGGAGCCTTTATCGTTGTCGTCTTTCCATTGCTCAACGTTACGACTGCAGTAGCATCAGTGATAGTTTTATTAGGATTCAACGCGAACACATAAACTGATGCCAAATAACTATATTCAGCATCATTGACAGATAAGGTTTCGTCTGAAATAACTTCATTCTCGTTGAATTTCACCGTTTCCGAGCCCTCACACGCGAAAGAATCTCCAGACATAAAAGGATGGAAGACATTAGGCACACCGGTAAGGGTCACATATGATTTTTGCGCTTTAAGTTCGTCTGACCGCCCAGAATACTTTTTTGTCCCGAAATTCACTTGCGCAAGAGCACGTTTAAGACTAACCTTCTTCGAATAAGAAACAGTAACACGCGCCTCATCCTTAATGGCAAAGAATGCATCCATCCTAGGGTCATTTGCTTTTACCAAATCCGTATTCATCGTCACCGAACGCAAATCGTCTGTATTGTAATATCCTGTTTCACTCGTCTGAGCCCAGAATGCAAATGAATAAGTCTGTCCTTTCACAAGAGAGAATTTAACAGTTGCCTTTCCACCCACGACCGCCACATTCTGTGTCAGTTCTGGAACCGGAGTATAAACAAAGTGTTTATTTTTATCTTTAGCCCCTTTCAGGAACACCTGGCAGATAAGCTCATTTACCGAAGCGGCATCCGAAAGTCCTTTGGTAGAGACTTCCACTCCCGGGACGTCTACTGAGAATGTGGCCTCGACCATGGCACCTTCACCGGGGCCGACCTGCTCTTTTGCGCAGGCTAGCGCAAGGACCGACATTGCGGCTGCTGCGAAAGATTTCAATAATTTTTTGTTCATAGTTTTATGTGTTTTAAAATATTATTTGTCAACGTATTATGATATTATATTCCCCATCAAAACCTGGGTCAATCGCCACGCCGCCTCCGGTATCCTGCATTAGAAAACTGCCTTTTACGGTGGTGAGCATGCTTCGTTTGAGAGGGACCTCTATCGGATTGGTCATGGAGAGGCGGACACCTTCCTCGTCGAAGAGGCCTACGGCTACCATGACACTGGACTCGCGACCGTTCACCATCACGTAGTCGAAACCCAGACGAGCATTGTGCTCATCTATCAATGTAATATCAGAAGTAAATGAGACGCCGGTGCTGGAGTCGCACGGCTTGTTGTCTCGCATGTTGAACGTCGACGGCATGTAGCCGGTGTAGTAGAAGACTACGTTGTACTTCTTCAGATCGACTATCGGCGATTTGCTGTCACCGTCGCCCTTGGTTCCGCCGACCGCGGGGTCAGGGTCTTCACTGTCAGAAGCAGACTCCTCACCGGATGCAGATGAAGCTTCGGAACCGTTTTCCTTCTTCCTCATGTCCGTGATGACCTTGGTGATGAACTCCTGGAGGTCGGTCGTGATGAACTCGAACTTCGCCAGAGGACGCGCCATGTCCACGGTGCCGCTCACAGGCGGGACAGAGGCACCGAAACGCTCCACGGTCAATTCCTTGTGACCCACGAAAGCATCACGGAAATCATTGTTTCCCTCATGCTCGCCCTGGAGGCGTATCTGTCTGAAGTTCTGGGTATTGTAATAGAAATCATCCTTCGAGCCCTTGTCCACGAAATCAGTCCAGACGTAAAAGTCGTATGTACCTTCGTCAATGCGGAGGGTCACTTCGTTGTTCAGGTCGGAGATGTCGTTCTTCGTGAAGATGTAGCGTCCGTAAGGGGTCTCCGCGAACGAATTGTCGCCCAGCTTGCGGTACGCCTCGACGACGTAACGGATCTGATAATCACGCCCGTCCTTCGAACCACGGGTGTCGTTCAGGTCCAGGACAATGAACTGCGGCAATGCCGTGTCGAAGTCCAGCTTCAGCGTGGCGTCAGCAGGAAGCGTCTCAGGCCATTCGTGGACCGCGCAGGAGGCGGACAATGCCATCGCAGCCAGCGAGGCCGTCATTATTTTCAATGCGTTTCTCATCTACCCCCCCCACTTTTTTAAGGTCAAAACTGTATGAGAACGTCACTGAGACATTGTCAATGCCCACGAACGTGGTATGATATGAGCCCTCTTTCGGGCCGTTCTTTTCATTGTAGAAGCGGTCGTACCAGACGTCGTAGACGCCTCCGCCAAGGGTGAATTCCATCTCCCAGCGAGGGTTGCGCTTCGACAGCGGCATCCTGTAGCCTGCGGCAATGCCTCCTCCCCATAAAGGGCGGTCGCCGTAGCCAGTCTGGATTCGCCAGTCGCCTTTGGTCGCGTAGTTGAAATACGCCGTCCCGAAATGTGCGCCCACGAAGAGTCCCTGCGGCTTGGTGAACCACCAGCGGAACTCAGGCTGCACTGCGAAAGTCCTGAATTTCAATTCCCTGCTGAAATAGTCCAGGGCGGAGTAATATATCGGGAGAGTGAACGAGATGTGGCGCGTGATGTCCACCTCGACAGCGACATTGGACATGAACATTGCCCAGCCGATGGCATTGGTTTTTATGCGAAGCTTGCGGATCCAGTCAGGGGCTGTTTCGGGCATCGGCATTGGTCCGAAGGACAATGAGTCCGCGAGGGGTCGGAAATTGTCGGCGACGGCGAGGTCTGTGTCGGCGATCGTCGGGACGGCGAGGTCGGGGTTCCGCACGCCTACCTCTATATATACGTTGAACGCGCGCAGTTCCGGGAACATGTTGGTGTACATGTAGCGCCATGCCGTGCCGCCATGGAGCTGTTGCAGTTCGCGTTTAAGTGTCTGAGTATCATGCTCCGAGGAGAGCAGCGACAGGACTTCGTCACGGTATTTCATGCCGGAGTGCGACACGAGTTCACCGAGGCCGGCCCAGTCTTCGACCACGTCTTCTATATGGAGGACATCGTCGTCGAACGTGAGGTGCCTACGAAGATATGCGGTGAGGTTGTCGCTTCGTTTGCCGGATATTTTCCTGTTGATTTCCAATGTTCCTTCTGGAGATGCTCCGGCCTTATATGTGACGTTAAGAATCACGAATGCGTCGGATTCGCTCTGGAATGTCTTGACTCGGGAGATGAATGCGTCGACTTGAGACTGGTTGTCGCGGTATTTCGGGTCGAAGGTGGAATAGCCCTGGCGGAAGTACACTCGTAGGGAATCTGCCATCTGTTGAGCGGATGCAGAAACGCTGAAAAGTGTCAGTATAATGGTTATAATAAAATTTCTCATTGAGTATAACTTTACCCAATCCACAGTTCCGAGGACTAAAACGTTCCAAAATTAAGAATTTTTTTTTACAACGTACTCATAAAAATAAAAAATGACGCAAAATTTTTATTTTTCGCGTCATTTTTTGTGTTTATATGTCTCTGATTACCAATCGTTCACTAGAAACCGGTGTACGACCAAGGTGTAATCTGGTATAGTTCCTCTTTCACGGAATCACTTACCTGAAGGCCGTCAATGAAAGTTTTGATGGTATTCTCATCGATTACGCTTCCGGTGCGGGTCAATGCCTTGAGGGTTTCATAAGGATTCGGGTAACCTTCGCGACGGAGAATCGTCTGGATAGCTTCCGCTACTACCGCCCAGTTGCGGTGAAGATCAGCCTGGAGAGCATCTTCATTGAGAATCAATTTGCCGAGTCCCTTCTTGAGAGAAGCGAAGGCGATCAGACCGTGAGCCACAGGGACACCGACATTGCGAAGAACCGTGGAATCGGTAAGGTCGCGCTGGAGACGGGAAATCGGCAATTTCATTGACAAGAACGTGAAGACGGCGTCAGCCATTCCGAAGTTGCCCTCGGCATTTTCGAAGTCGATAGGGTTCACCTTGTGCGGCATCGCGGAAGAACCGACCTCGTTCTTGTTCACTTTCTGCTTGAAATACTCCATCGAGATATATGTCCAGATGTCGCGGCAAAGGTCTGTCAATATGGTATTTATGCGACGGAGGCAGTCGAAGATGGCTGCGAGGTTGTCGTAATGCTCGATCTGGGTGGTCGGGAAGGAACGCTTCAAGCCAAGCGACGATACGAAATCATTGCCGAAGGCTATCCAGTCAATGTGCGGGTATGCGACTTTGTGCGCATTCATATTGCCGGTGGCGCCGCCGAATTTAGCCGGATAGGTCAGGAGCGCGAACTGTCTGAGCTGTTCTTCCAGACGGACCTGATAGACCTTGAACTCTTTTCCGAGACGGGTCGGGGATGCCGGCTGACCATGGGTCTTCGCGAGCATCGGAACATCTTTCCACTCCTCAGCCATGCCTGAGATGATGTCCAGGACCTCCTTCAATGCCGGCATATAGACATTTTCCATGGCTTCTTTCAGCATCATCGGCTGCGAAGTGTTGTTGATGTCCTGCGAAGTGAGGCCGAAATGCACGAACTCCGACCATTTGTCGAGGCCCAGTTCATGGAAATGACGCTTGATGAAGTACTCGACCGCCTTCACGTCGTGATTCGTGGTCTTCTCGATTTCCTTCACCTCCATCGCCTGCTCCGGAGTGAGATTCAGGTAGATGTCACGCATTGCCGCAAATTTCGACTTGTCGACGTCTGCGAGCTGCGGCAGCGGAATTTCACAAAGTGCAATGAAATATTCAATCTCGACGCGGATGCGGTATCTGATCAATGCGAATTCACTGAAATAGCTTTTCAGCGGTTCCGTCTTGGAGGCATAGCGTCCGTCAATCGGCGATACTGCCAATAATGAATGTGTGTCCATCTATCTAAAAATTAAGGTGTGCAAATTTAATAAGAAGTCGCGACAATCCAGCCTTTTGCGGCAGGAATTTCAATGCTCCAGCTCACGGTAAAGGGCCACGGTGCGCACGGCTTCAGCCACGTCGTGGACGCGAAGGATGTCTGCGCCCAGGCACAATGCCTTGTAATGCAAGACCTGCGTGGCAGGGAGCGATTCTTCCGGAGTAATACCGAACTTCCTGAATATCATACTCTTGCGCGACATACCCACCAAGATACGTTTTCCAAGTTCGGCGAAATGGTCCAGTTCCCTGAGCATCTGATAGTTCTGTTCGATAGTCTTGGCGAAACCGAATCCGGGGTCAAGAATCCAGTCTTTCACGCCCGCGGCTTCTGCCTTCGACGCGAATTGACGGAAATAGTCCAGCACCTCGGCGGTGACATTGTCGTATTCCGTGAGGGACTGCATGGTCTTGGGATTGCCCCGCATGTGCATTGCCACGAAAGGAAGGCCGAGCTCGGCGACGGTACGGAGCATTTCATCCGACTTGTCATACATTCCTTCGCCGGCCGTAACATCATTGACAATGAACGGGCCGATGGTGTCGAAGGTGCGGCGGACGACGGATGGCCAATATGTGTCGACGGAGATGGCGATTTCGGGGAATTCCTGCCGGATGGCTTTCAATGCGGGTTCGAGCCGGCGGCATTCCTCGTCTTCGCCGACGGGGTCGGATCCGGGTCTTGTGGAGCATGCACCGATGTCGAGTATCGTGGCGCCGTCTCCGATCATTTGGGCTGCACGGCTGACAATGCGGCCGAGGTCATCGTTTCCCGAGCCGTCAAGGCAGCGGCTTTCCGCGAAATATGAGTTGTCCGTGATGTTGATGATGCCCATCACGTCGATTTTTCTTCCTGGGTTCATAGAGTTCATAGTTTGCAAATATAATCATCTTTCGGCATATTGCAGATATGAAAAATCCGGGATGGCTTGTGGGCCGTCCCGGATTTTTCTATGTAGATAAGTCAGTGGCTATTTGAAAATCTGGATGTTGTCGATGAACCAGCGTTTCTGCGTTACCTTGTCGTCATCCGTAAGGTCTGTCGGGCGGATAGATATCCTGTCGGTAGCCTTCAAGCCGTTGATCTTGACGTAAACATTTTTCCATTTCAACTGGCCTTTTTCCCAGTCATTTACAAGAACATCGCTGATTTTCGCCGTACCGGCAGCAGTAACGATCTGACCGTCGCCTTCAATCTCCACTACAAGCTTGACCTTGTCAATGTTGCCTTTTCCTGTCATGTGAGGACTCCAATCGAATGAGAGTGTCACATCAGAGCCATCGGCAGCAGCGATTGCAGGCAATTTGAGACCATGATGCTTGCTGGTAGCACCGAATTTCATATAATATTTCTGCGAATATGCGCTCTTTGCAGCAGGATTCAGCATCTCGTATCCAATTTCAGCAAACTTGTCCAGCAAACCTTTCTGAGTAGGCTGCGTATAGATATTCGGGGCGTTGCCACTTGCATTGTTGTCACCTACGGAATCCCCTGAGCCATAAGCATCAGCCCAAGGTTTGATCCACATGAAATCATCAAAATAGTAGACACCCGAAGCGGCCTGTGAAACATTGAGCTTGTATTCATAACCGTAATCCGCATTGGCAAATACTATTTCGCCATTTCTTGTTTCAGCAGCGGTATTCGCTTCGAACTGAACCGAAACCGGAAATGTTCCGGCCTCAGGGACGATATCAAGCAGTTTGATCCATGACGGAGCCGTAACCGTGAATGGAACATTGGACTGGACAGTAAACTTCTTGGTCTCACCGAAACCTGAAATCGTAGTGACTCCGGAATATGAGGTGATTTTGACTTCCGGTTCGAACTTGTTCTGGTCCACGGTCAAGACTGATTCAATGTCACCCTTGTAGAAACGGATTGTCGCAGTTCTTGCTGCTCCTGTAACATTGGCTTCTGCCTTGAATTTCAATATCTTGGACTCGACCATCGCCTTCGTGGAGACTACCGGCACGGCGGTAATCCAGGAGTCGCTGATCTCCGTCTGGAAATCAACATTGGCCTGAACCTTGACAGTGAACTCTTCGCCCTTGCCGCTGACAGTCTTCTTGTTGCCGTCAGAGATGCTGATGAGAGGGTCGAGATCGCCGCCGGCAGCGGATTGAACTACCGTGATATAGTAGTGTGACACACCTGACTTGATGTCGATCTGGCCTTTTCTTAAAGAAGAGGATGTGCTTTCCTTACATGTAACGACGATGGTCTTCTCATCATCTGCTTCTCCTGCAGTTTCACTGAGGCTAATCCAATCCACATTCGGTGTCAATGTAAATGCACTGGTGGATGTCACCGTGAACTTCTTGGTTCCTTCAGGAACGCCTTCGAAGGTAATGATGTTGTTTTCCAGGCCTGAGACAAGAATATCAGGTTTGGAAACGTCCTCCGTACCTGCGGCAATCACAGAAATTTCTGGCTGATTATCCGAATCGGCGGTATAAGCCAGACGGAAAGAAGATGTATTAGGCACTTCCTGCCACTGACTGCCAGTCCAGTTCGCAGCACAAATCAATCTGAACACTACGGCATCAGTTGTATTGGCATAGTTGACTACTGCTGTAATGACATCATTGTCGGCATCGGAAGAACCGCCCTTGAACTGATGGGTATAAGACACCTCCTTAGTTATTGATACAGGTTTTTCCTTGTTGTTGGTATCGCCTGTAATCGATCTTGTGATGAGTTTGGACGCATCTTTCCATTCTTCTCCGTCCTTGTACTGAAGCCTCCAGAGTTTCAGACCGGAGCCGGATGTCCTGGCCTCAAATTTAAGCTTGACAATAGAGCCGGCAGATATAGGCGAATTTGCCTTGAATTCAAGGTAATCACCAGGCCATGCCCCACTGACGCGCGGATTCTTTCCGCTCACATCCAAACTTGTTTTTCCGCCGATTTCGCTTCTGTCAATGACATGATAATAGATCTGGCCGTCACCGGTAACAGGAGCGATCTTGTGCTCGGAAGCCCAAGACGGATAGTCATTGGAAGCGGCAGCCCATTGAACAGGGAAGCCTTCTACTGAAGCTTCTGTCGCAGGATACTGGATTATAGGAATAATGTCAGTGTACTCCTTTACGCCTTCGGTTTCATTCAACTTATATGAAACCTTGAGATTGGCTCCACGGAGGCCACCTGCATTTGCAGATACTGTAAAGTTCAGAGTATCAACGTGCTTGGATGCTACATGCTCATTGGCATCCTTGATCCAATCAACGTCAGTCGTCGCATATTCCTCCATAGGTTCGAGAGAATAATCCCAATCGACATTGGCCAACACCGTGAGTTTGAGTTTCTTGGCGGTGGCGTTCACATCGTACTTCGCCTCACTAAGTTCCACAAAATCAGGGCTTTTGCTCTGATGAACAGTAAGAAGTCCCGGAAGTTCTTCGAAACCGTTTCCTTTATCGAACCAGATGTAGAAATATGCGTCACGGTCTTCCTTGTTGGAAAGATTTCTGGAAGCCTTGAAAATGAACTTTCCGTCCTTTTCTCCGACTGCCGGGAAAGGTGACACCCAATCATAAACTACATTTTCATCCGCAGGGGCAATTTTCCAGCGGAGGTTGGACCGGACCTCGAAAACAGAGGAGGCCAGCACGTCATCATTTCCGGTTTTTACGGATTTTTTGGCTGAATATTCCTGATGCGCTAGATTCAGCGTATAATTGAAATTCTCCGAATCCGTGTCGACTATCACATCGCTCCCTACCGAAATGGTAAAATTAGGAGTGCCTTCAATCTTGAACTCAGTCTCCTTCTGGCAAGATACCGCCAACGCAGAGAGAGCCACCGATGACAACACGTAAAATATCTTGTTCATACTAAAATTCATTATTTATTCCTGTGAGAACCATTAAGTTTCAGATATGACCAATCCAATGCAGTATGCATATTGTTGTCTCCGCCCATACGGCTGAGAGCCTCTTCCACATGCTGCTTGTTGGATGTCACGGTATAGTTAGGATAGCCCAACCTTGTAGGGAGTTCATTGTCATTTGCACCTGTACCGACGCCGATCGTAAGCAACGGATATTCGGTTCTTCTCCACTCATGATACTGCTCGAAACCGCAATAGAAGAGGGACAGGTACTTTTGTGACAGAATCAGTTCCAGCGGGTCTGCATAGATGCTGGTCCCATCCTTTGCGGCAGCCTTGTCATAAGATGCCAACTTCGACTGTTTAAGTGTCTTCACATCGCTCTTCCTGATGGTCTTAGCCGCAGGAGAAGCCTGACCGATGGCATCCCATTTCTCGATATTGGCATCAAGCGCAGCCTCATACAATGTCTTGGCAGTCTGACCGGATATAGTAAGTTTTCCTCTTTCAACTCCTTCAGCTTCAATGAAAAGAATCTCAGAATAGTCCATGATGAAGCCCGGAAAATCAGCTCTGTTGATGAAGGAATTGTCCGGATATGACGGTTTCTTATTTTCTTCCGCATCCGTATCAGAAGGCAGACAGCCGGAAACGACGCCTACCCAGTCACTCTTTCCCATCTTTCCGAACATTGCCATACGCGGGTCTACGAATATGGACTTGCCCTTGCTGTTGTATTCGACTGTCATCTTTATGACTCTTTCCGTAAAGCGATAGCCCTGGAAATTCGTTGCAGTCTGCTTCTCCTGGCCCCAGAAAGACATATACGGGTCCTGAACCTGGAACGGTACCATTGCATTGTCCGAATTCGAGGTCATTACCGGATATTTGGACGGATTGTCGATAACTTCCTGGATCTTGGCCCAGTTGCCGTCGTTCATTCCGGAATAGCGGCAGAGAATCCTGAGACGGAGGCTGTTGGCAAATTTGATCCATTTCATGACATTGTCGCCATACATCTTGTCAAGACCGGATTTGGAAGGAACCGGTTTCTTGGAGAGGTACAGACATGCACTGTCCAGGTCATTCAGGAAACAGTCCTGAAGGTCGGCCTGGCTTTCGAACTTAGGTGTCCTGTTCGCAGTGAACTGATAAGCCTCAGTATATGGGATGTCACCGAAAAGGTCAGCGAGATTCGAGAGGTTGTACACCTTCAGAATCAAGCCAAGTGCCTCATAATAAGGGTCATTCCACTGTTTCGCCAATGTAATCATGTGCTGGCAATCACCACCGTAACGCGCGTAATTGTCCCAAATCGTCTGCCAATTACCGTTGGTTACTATATATTCCTTGATATGCTGAGTCTGGCCTGCCGTATATGCAGTCATCTGAATCAGCTCATTGTTATAATATTGGCAAAGCTTCTGGGACTGGTATCCGATGCCGTAGAGTATCGGCTCGAAACAGCTGCTCGCATAGATCTTGCCGAAATCCATCTTGTTCGGATTCGTATTTATATCTTCGAAGTCGCCAGTGCAGGCAGTCATGCCGAGAGCAGCAGCCGCACCGAACATTATTTTCTTTATTGTATTCATATCTCTTAGAATCTGATCTTGATGTTGGCACCGAATGATCTGGTCATAGGCAGTGAACCGGACTCGATACCACGTTTGGTATTGGATCCTACATAACCGGTAACTTCCGGATCATAGAACGGATAGTTGGTTATGCAGAAAAGATTCGTAGCATAGGCTGACACGGTAATTCCCTGGATAACCTTGGTCTTTTCCATGAGCTTCTTAGGGAAGTTGTAGGAAACCGTGAGTTCTTTAAGCTTGAAGAATGAGTTGTCGTAGATGTATTCTTCGAAGTTGTAGCGGTTTGCCTTATATGTAGAATAGTACGATACTATATCGGTAGTAATCGTATTGTTCTTCTGATAAGTAATACTGCCGTCAGCAGCCTTTATGGCATTCACGCCCGGAGCGACAAATCCGTCATTACGGCCTTCCAGTGTATTCTTGAGCTTACCCTGATAACCGAGGATGCCGGCGGTGACAGAAGCGGTCTTTCCGCCGATCTGTCCGGTGAAAGTAGCATTCAAGGTAATGTCTCTCCACTTCAAGGATGTCGTAAGACCTCCCAGCCAGTCAGGATTTACATTTCCGTAATATTTGAGATTGGAGCTGTCATCCAATGCCGGTAGTCCTGTCTTGGCATTGATGATATCCATGCCCGAGCAGTCCACCTGGTTTCCGTTTTCATCGAGATAAAAAGAGCCTTCCGGAGCTTGTTTAAGACCAAGTCCCCACAATTCACCCATCTTCTTCCCTACATAGTCGTAAACGAAGAGACGGCTTCCGATGGTAGTACCGTAGTCCTCCTGGAACGGATTGTCATTGTTCCAGCCGTCATACATTCTCTTGAGAACGCCGATGTTGCGGGAAGCATTGATACCGATGGTCCATTTCCAATCCTTGGTCTTGATCGGAGTGAAGTTCAATGCGATTTCAATACCCTTGTTGCGGATAAGGCCGACATTGGTGGTATAATATTTCGCACCGGTGATGTAATCGTAAGGGACATCATAAATCTGGTCAGTCACATCTGACTGATAGAGAGCGATATCCACGCCGATTCTGTTCTTGAGGAACTTGGCTTCGAGACCGGCTTCCCATGTTTCCACATTTTCCGGCTTCAAATAGTAGTTCGGATAGGTTGCCGCAGGACGGTATCCTCCAGGGAAAGCAGTGGCAGTATATCCGTATGAGATAGAATAAGGAGTGGTATCCTTACCTACATTCGCCCAGGAAACACGTGCCTTCAAGAAAGAAACGGCCGGAAGCCAGTCCTGGAATTTAGCGACCTTGTCAATGAGGACAGAGGCGCTGACTGAAGGATAGAAGTATGACCAGTTGCCAGGTGAAAGTGTTGAAGACCAGTCATTTCTGGCAGTAAGGTCGAGGTATGCCCAATCATCCCAACCGAGAGAGACGAGTCCATAAAGGCTGTTCACCACTTTTTTCGATCTGTAGGCACTATAATCAGGTTGAGTTCCTGCAGGATAGTTGTTTACGTTATATACGCCTTCAATGTCAAGTTTATCGAGAGTGTATTTCCAGCTTCTTCTGTTGTAGGTCATGTTGTTGCCACCGAATCCGGCAGTAAGGGTGAGCCTGTCATGAACGAAAGAATCGGTGTATTTCAGCATGAAGTCGGTATTGAACTCCACAAGGAAGTTTGACTGTTCGCGATACCATCCCTGAGTATAATTGTATGTATAGAACGGCTTGCGCTGTGTACGGAACTCATTGGTCACATCGGCACCCGATTTCAGGTCGAGAGTGAGTTTGTTTTTCCAGAGATTGATATTGAGTCCGATATTGCCGAAGAGCCTGTCCTTGTCCTGGGTATTAGGCATCGCATACAAAATACGGTAAGGGTTATAGTAATTGTTCTTGCCGACAAGCATGTCGGTATCGCTCGTGAAAGTCTCTTTGTTCCAACGTCCCTGGAAATACTCGTCCTTGTAGTTCTTCATAGAGATGTTTGTCGAGTTCCAGACAAGCTGATATACTACGGAGTTGTTCGAATAGCCGGTCGACGGCATATTGTCTGAGTCGGTCATGAAGTAGTTCACATTGGCAGTGAGCTTGATATACTTGTTGATCTGGCTCTTGACAGCCAGCGAAACGGATTTTCTCTTGTAGCCGGTGTTAGGCAGGATATATTCGTTCTTGGTGTTCTTGAAAGAGAGACGCACCGAAGTTCCTTTGCCGTTGCCGCCTTCGATGGAAACGGAATTGTCCCATGTCCAACCAGTACGGAAAAGTCCTGAGTACCAGTCATCCTTATAGGTCCAAGGAGTCCTTTGGGCCAAACCGGTGGCATAATCCATACCGTCCTGCTGGAAGCGCATCTTGCTGGCATCGTACTTTTCACCGAATGCATAACGGCTATAGTTACGAGGCAGGCCTTCCACGTTGTGCTCCGCATTGAAGAAGTTGTATTCATTCAAGCCGAGGTCGGAACCTGAACCGTATTCCGTCTGGAAATCAGGCCAATATCCTGCCACGTCAGCAGTAAATTGGGAAGAATAGGTCACGCCGATACCTTTGGCTGTAGAACCTGATTTGGTGGTGATGATGACTGCGCCGTTACCTGCACGTGAACCGTAGAGGGCTGTGGCAGCAGCACCTTTGAGGACCGTAACTGATTCAATATCATCAGGATTGAGGTCAGATGCACCGTCACCGAAGTCGATCGGGTTGTCCTGGTTGGTATATCCGGAACCTGATGCATTGGAAATAGTACCTGATGTGATAGGAATTCCGTCCACGACGTAAAGCGCCGAGCTGTTGCCGTCCAGGGAGGATTCACCACGGACTACCACCTTGGTGGAACCGATAGGGCCGGATGCCTTGTTGAATTGCACGCCGGCTACTTTTCCTTCCATACCGCTGAGCCAGTTGGAGTTCTGCACATTGTTAAGGTCTTCTCCGGTCACTTCCGTAGCGGCATAACCGAGAGAGCGTTTTTCTCGTTTCATACCCAGTGCGGTCACGATTACCTCGCTGAGCTGTTCAGAATCCGGTTTGAGAATGATGTCATAAACCGAAGATTTGGAAACCGTGACGTTCTGTGTCTTGTAGCCCATGAACTGGACACTCAACACGTCACCTTCCTTGGCATTGACGGAAAATTTTCCGCTGCCGTCAGTGATTGTAGCTACATTCTTGCCTTCGACAACGACTGTAGCTCCAGCCATAGGCTGGGTCTTATCTGTGTCGTAGACCGTACCGCGGATCTGGCTCTGCGCATGTAGGGAGAAACTTCCTCCTACGAGCATCAGGACAGAAGCTACTGCAGTCAGCAACGACTTTCCATAAGAGTTGAACATATTGATGCGTTTTATTGGTTTGTATTATTATGTATGCTGTTTCAAAATGCTGTTTCAAGCATCTGACATTCTATGCGTGTTTGAGGTTATTTATAAGCATCGGTCGAGAATTCTTTCGGGCGTCTCATCGTCTCGGTGTAGACATTTCCGAATTCGTCGGTGACCTTGATGTCGATGGTGGATGTCGCTGATGATGCTTTCACCTTGAACATGTGGTAGTTCATAGTCGTGGTAAAGGCCGGCGTTTCAGTAATCGAGGAATTATTGAAGCGCTTGGCTGTCAATGCCGCGATATGAAGCGGGTCATAGCCCTTCACGCGCTCACATGAAAGCGTCTTGCCGTTCTCCTTGATTTCTATCTTCCATTTCGGATTCCAGTTCCAGATGTTTATAAGCACCTCATTTTTGGAGTTCTTAGGATAGGCTTTCGTATATTTCTCGAACTCCGATTTTAATGCTGCCGGCACTTTAGGAGCATCTTTCTCGACCGTGAACCAGACATTGTTCAGGTCATAGGATCGGAACTGCTCATTCTCATCGCGTCCTGTGCCCTTGTAGCGCCATTTCTTGTCCGTGCCTGTAATGTCCCAGACGGAATATCCGCCAGGTGCGCCGTCGGTGCATATATGAATGCCCGGTGTAAGATATCCAGACCACCACCATGAAGCGCAGACTGCACCGGCATTGTGCTCATAGATGCCGATGCCTTCAGAGGATTTTTTGTCCACGTTATAAAGCACATGGGTGTGTCCGGTTACGAAATCCACCTTGTAGCCCTTGAATTTGGAGACAAGCGTCGCGGAGTTATTCAAGTAATAATCATTTACATTCTTCTTAGTCTCTTTCGCATAAACCGGCGCATGGGAAGTAACTATGACCGGTGTCGTCTGGGAAACGTAGGAAAGGTCTTTCACGAGCCATTTCAACTGCTCATCCGTAACTTCGGACCTGTATGCGCGCTCCGGTTTGGCGGAAGCCGCTCCCCCGACATTGGTACAGAGGATATCATCGAGCACGATGTAATGCACGTCGCCGATATTGAATGAGTAATAGGTCGGGGCAATGTCTTTCACGTATTCGATGACAGTATTGAAGTCGCCGTCCTTGCACATGTCATGGTCATGGTTTCCGATAGTGTGGAAAAACTGGACTTGCTTCGCAGCATTCTTGAAATAATAATTGACGCTTTTCAGGTACTGAGGGAAGTAGTACTTCCTGGAATACCAATAAAGGTCCCAGGTCATGTCACCGAGCGTGATGACGTAGGACTTGACGTCGTCATCCATTATATCCGCCTTGACTTCTTTCATGCAGTTGTCAAACTGGTTCAAATCGTTCGTCCTGTCAGCCAGATGCATGTCGCCGAGGAAATACACACGATATTTTTCCTGATTAACCTTTACGAGGTTGAAATCGTGACGTTCCGCCTTGTCGGCTTTCTCGGTCAATGTCGCATGGAACTGAGGAAGCACGCCTTCGGAGCCCACCTCATAACCCTTTGGAATAGAAATGAATACATAGCCCCATTTCTTCGCGGATTTAAACTGATAAACGCCGTCCTTGTCCGTTTTCACCACTTCGACGCCGTCCGAAACGACCACATCCGCCAGCCCTTCGCCGTCGCAATGTACCACGCCGTACACGTTATTGCCGCCTGTCGGCTCAATGTCGGCCACATCGAAGATTATGTCAATGTTTATGTAGCCGACGATTTTAGTCCGGGAATTCCTGCGGACCAGCATTTCGTAGCGTCCGGTGGTGACTTTCTGGTCCAATGTAAATGTGAAACTGCCTTTGTCTATGGACTTGATCTGATTGTCGAAGCTTTCTGCGGTATTCATCAGCACGATTACGTCGCCCTCCTCAGGTCCATGACTTCCTACGACCTTCAATGTCACGTCTCCGCCTTTTTTCGCGCTTACGGAGTTATCCAGTATTATACCGGAGACATTGATCGGAGTGCCGTCAGGATTATCAGGAGTTTCTTTGGTGCCGTCACAGCCCGAGAATACCACCATGGACAAGGTGGTTAAGAAAACGACAAGAATTCGTTTTAGCGTTTCGTTTCGAAAGTATTTCATATTCGTTATGTTCGTATTCCGTAGTTAATCGGTTTACATTTCGAAACAAAGGTAGCACAAAAAAAGATTTCCTACAAAAAAAATTAGAGATGACCAATCAGTCATTCTTGGTCATCTCCTCTGGAGCGGAAAACGGGGTTCGAACCCGCGACCTTCGGCTTGGGAAGCCAACACTCTACCAACTGAGCTATTTCCGCAACTCGACCGTAATTCATCCGGTCATCTCTGCAAATATAGTCATTAAAATCCGTTTCGCAAGATTTTTTCTCACGAACTTCAAACCGCCATCAGTTACGCTTCACTCAAGGACATAGTCGGTGACGTTGCGGAGGCCGGGTATGCCGAAGTAGGATTCCACTATGTTGCCTTTCAGATATACCTTGCGTTTCAGGTTTTCGGGATTGTCGGCAAGGTTCAGGGCGTCGCGGATGTCCCCTTTCGGAAGACTGACGGAAATGCACGACTCTTTGTCGGATACAGAGGTCCTGCCGGCAATCGCGATATTCGTATCGGAAGAAAACGGCTCGTCGAATGATATGGAAGCGGATGTCATGTCCCCACCGACGATGTAGCCATAAACCCAGACGCCATCCGCTCCGACCTCCGATTTCGCCTGCGTCACGTTATATGCGGTCTTATAGGTGTTGCCGGAAGCGTTTCCCGATGAAGTTCCGCCCGACGACGATCCCCCGCCGATTACATAATTATCATACAGCCAAGTCCTGGATGTATCCACGTCTATATGTATCTTGCCTTCGGAAGACGACTGTGCAGGCGACGGAGCGGAAACATTGACAGTCAACACTTGTCTGGCTTTCAATGTCTTGGTAAACAATGTCTTGTCTGTTCCGGCATTGTTCAGGACAAGGGACACTTTGCCGGGATTGAAGTAGGCTATCCGCTTTTCCGAATACCCGTACATGAGCTTGCCGTCTGAAGATTTCAGGAACAGGACGCCGTCAGGATAGCTTTTGAGGAAATTCGAAGCCACCTTGAGACGAAGCCCGGCATTGACCTGCTCACAAGAGAGATATACATCTGACACTTTGCCAGACTTCACTACCACGCATTGCTCATCGCCGTAAAGCGGGGCGGAGAAAGCCGGCTTGGTGAATTTCCCGGAGCGCACCGATATGTTATAGGTGCCCGATTTGACCAATAGCTTTTCAGGAGAATCCCCATACTTTCCGTCATATACAGTCTCGCCGCCGGAGCCGGTAATTTTCAGCAGGAACTCGCTGGTATCCGGTATGTTTTCGGTCGCCTTGGTCTGTTCATAGGAGTATTCCGAAAAATGAATGCAAAGAGTTCCTTCTCCTCCTTCAGCATCCAGCTGAACCCGTCGGCATGAGACGGGGATGACAATCATAGACAAATAAATGAGCCCGCAAGCCAGCTGCGCCGCCACATCGGAAAAAACAGTTTTATTCATGATTCTGATAGTATTTGTTTTGGCGGCGAATGTATCGGAATTTCCGAAAACTCCATTAAAAAAACATAAAAAACTGTGTGACAAATTTATAACACAAAATAATTTGGATTAATTTTATGATTCTTAACTGAAGTCTGCAAAGTATTCATTAGATTACCGGTTTTTTCCATCGGTAAAAACCCACGATTTTATACAAAAATTCACGGGGCCGCCGCAATCGCTGCGACTTGCCCCGCTACTTAACCTAAACTTAAACTATGAAAAACTTCGCTGCAAATATAACACTTTTTATTTAATTGTTTTATCTACACGAATTTTAGCATATTTAAGCAGTAATATTTTTTCACCGAAAGAATCGAACAATATCTTGGCTTTCAAGTCCATCCCGGTTCCGGTAATCTGCCGGATAACGCCATAGCCGAATCTATTGTGCTCAATACGCTGTCCGACTTTCAGTTCCAACACCGATACCGGAGAGAAATCAGCATCCGGCGTACGTGGAGCGGCAGACACAGGTTTTCTGTCAGGTGCCGCTGCCGGCCTCAACGGACGTCCGGTAACAGGTGACACAGGGGCTGCACGTTTTTCAGTAACTACGGCACCGGATGTGCCATATCTGTTGTTGTATGCAGTCTCACGGGAACGTCCACCGCCGGAATTGCCGACATTGAAACGAGAGCCGAAACCGCGGAAACCGCCGGAATCCGGTACTGACACGACCTCATCATCCGATATAGGGTTGTCCACATACCGTCTGTCAATCTCTTTCACGAAGCGGCTCGGAGAATTCTGTTCATGCTTTCCGTTGCGCATTCTAGTCGCCGCAAATGACAGATTCACAGCTACTTTCGCCCTAGTAAGAGCCACATAGAACAGCCTTCGTTCCTCCTCTATCTGAACAGGATCGGAAAACATTCCGCCGGAAGGGAAAATATTTTCCTCCATACCTGCGACATATACATAAGGGAACTCCAGACCTTTGGACGAATGCACCGTCATCATCGTAATCTTATTGGAAGCATCCTCATCATCAGACACATCCACGGCACTCAGCAGGGACACGTCTTCCAGGAAGTCGCCCAATGTGACCAGCGGCAATTCACTATCCTGTATTGCATCTACATCCTCCACATTTCCTTCCGCCAACAATTCCTCCCTATACTGATTCTGCCGGTCCTCGACAAAACTCTGCACGCTGTTCAGCAGTTCCTCAATATTCGCCGCACGGGATTGACTTTCAATGGAATTGTCATTCTTGAATGAAGCATAAAGTCCGGACTGCTTGGAAAGCATGTCCGCTACAGTGAACGCATCTTCTTTCGTCAATGCAGCATTGGCCATGGCCATCATATTCTTGAACGCCATGATTCTGCCGGCAGCAGCGGACTTTATGCCGGCCGCCTCCAGAATTGTCGGTTCACAAGCATTGAAAAGCGATAATCCGCGCGAGCGGGCAGCATTGACAAGAGCCTCCTCGGATGTCGCGCCGATTCCTCTTGCGGGGGTATTGAGCACGCGGCGGAAGGACTCGTCGTCATTCGGATTGACCGCGAGTTTCAGGTACGCCATCATGTCCTTCACCTCGGCTCTTTCGAAGAAAGAATTGCCGGAGTAGATCTGGTACGGGAGATTCCGCTTGCGCAATGCCTCCTCGAGTGCGCGCGACTGGGAATTCGTCCTGTACAGGATTGCAAAGTCCTGATACTGACAATGTTCCTTTTCCATTCGGGCGATGATTGACGAGGCTATGAGGATGGCTTCTTCCTGCTCTGTATATGCCTTGATCAAATGGATCTTGTCCCCTTCCGGCCCCTTGGAAAAGCATGTTTTCGGGATTCGGGAAGAGTTTTTCTCGATTACCGAGTTCGCGGCATCCACGATTACCTGCGTCGACCTGTAGTTCTGCTCCAGACGGAACAGCTTGCAGTCCGGATAATCCTTCCTGAAGTTCAGGATATTCTCGATTCTGGCGCCGCGGAATGCATAAATCGACTGGGAATCATCCCCGACGACACAGATGTTGCGATGGAATTGGCTCAACTTCTTCAGAATCAGATATTGGGCCGAATTGGTATCCTGGTACTCGTCCACGAGAATATAGTCGAACCGGGATGCGATGTCTTTCAGCGCGGCAGGATTGTCACGGAACAATATGTTCATGTTCAGCAAGATATCGTCGAAATCCATCACGCCGGCCTGCTTGCATTTCGCCGCATAGAGCATATAGATATTGCAGATTTCAGGCTTCTTCGCATGGGTGTCATTGATGATCGCCTGTGCATCCTTTTTATATACTTCAGGCGTGACGAGGTTGTTCTTCGCCATGGAAATGCGGCCGAGCACATCCTTCGGCTTGTAGACCTTGTCGTCAAGTTTCAATTCCTTCAGGCACGACTTTATGGCACTGATGGAATCACTGGTATCATAGATTGTAAATCCGGAAGGATATCCGAGGCATTCTGCATATTCTCTCAAGAAACGGATGAAAACCGAGTGGAACGTCCCCATGTACAGACGACGGGCCTTGCGGTCCCCTACCATTGCGGCAATTCTCTCTTTCATCTCAGCAGCAGCTTTCTTGGTGAATGTCAATGCCAGAATCCTGTCAGGCTCTCCACCGTTTTCCAGGATATAGGCGATCCTGCCCGTAAGAACCCTGGTTTTTCCCGCTCCCGCGCCGGCAACTATGAGTACCGGCCCCTCTGTCTGGCTCACTGCAGCTCTCTGCTGACCATCAAGCCCCTCTAATATAGCACGATTGTTTTCCATAATGGGAGCGAAATTACGAAAATTTTCAGTATATTCGCGCCGGAAATCCGAAATACTATTAAAGGTTACCTATAATGTCAAACAACATCGATTTGAAAGGAGGGCTGAACATTCCTATTTCCGGAACAGCGGCCCAGAAAACCAAGAAGACTGTCGTGCCTGACGTTATCGCTGTGAAACCTACTGATTTCAAGGGGCTTATTCCTAGGCTTCTTGTAAAGGAAGGCGATAAGGTTCTGGCAGGTTCACCTGTCTTGGCGGACAAAAAGAATCCTGACATCCTCTTCACGTCTCCGGTAAGCGGAACCGTGACAGAAATCGTCAGAGGAGAAAAAAGGAAGTTGCTTGAGGTAAGAATCAAGGCTGACGCCCAGCAGGAATTCGTCGATTTCGGCGTACACAAGCCATCAGAAATGGCTGCTGCCGACATCAAGGCGCTTCTGCTTCAGAGCGGTCTTTGGCCTTCTCTTATCCAGAGGCCGTACGGCATCCTCGCGGATCCGGCAATCTCGCCTAAAGCCATCTTCGTATCAGCATTTACAACCGCTCCGCTTGCGGCTGTCCCTGAATTCGCATTCAAGGATGAGATCGCAAACATCCAGACCGGTATCAATGCTCTCGGCAAACTTACGGACGGCGGCGTACATTTCTCGCTTTGCAGCGACAATTACTCCGGCACCCCGCTCCACAAGATCGAGAACGTTATCCAGCATGTGTTCAGCGGAAAACATCCTGCGGGCAATGTAGGAGTACAGATCAGCCATATCTCCCCTATCATGAAGGGTGACACGGTGTGGACAGTATCGCTTCTGCTTCTCGCCGCTATCGGAAAGCTCTTCAACACAGGCAAGTACAACATGGCCAGAAAGGTTGCCGTAACAGGTCCTAAGGCTATCGAGCCTGCTTATGTAGACGCACTTCCGGGCATCGGCATGAAGGATCTCAAGGAGTTCTATGACAACTCTGCAAAAGACATGAGATTCGTGAGCGGTGATGTCCTCACAGGAACAAATGTCGGAGAAAACGGTTTCCTCGGCTTCTTCGACAACCAGGTGACACTTCTCCACGAAGGCACTGAAAGAGAGGTCCTCGGCTGGGCCAAGCCGTTCAGATTCGGCAAATTCAGCTCAAGCCGCACTTATTTCTCTTGGCTCTGCCCTAAGAAGACATACGACATGGACACCAACACAAACGGCGGTCCTCGTGCATTCGTGATGTCTGACGTATACAAGAAGGTGCTGCCTATGGACATTTTCCCTGTATACCTCATCAAGGCATGTCTCGCAGGTGATATTGACAAGATGGAGCAGTTCGGCATCTACGAAGTACTGCCGGAGGATCTCGCACTCTGCGAGTATGTGGATCCTTCTAAGAACGACATCCAGGCCATGATAGAAAAAGGCATTGACCTTATGATTAAGGAAATGGCATAAACTAACGGAAGTTATGGAAGATTCAAAAAATACAACTCAGCCGGGCCTTTTCGAAAGGGGCGGCAAACTTGGATTCCTTCATTCCAGCGTTGACGCATTCGACACATTCCTTCGTGTGCCGGGAACGGTCACCAGCAAGGGAGCGCATGTCAGAGATGCCGTGGACCTGAAGAGAATCATGATCATCGTTGTAGTCGCGTTGATTCCGGCAGCATTGTTCGGAATGTGGAACGTTGGCTACCAGCATTGTCTCGCAACAGGAGAAACTTGGGGTCTGTTCCAGAATTTCTGGTATGGTTTCCTCAAAGTTCTTCCTCTTTATATTGTAGCATACGTGGTCGGTCTCGGCATCGAATTCGCTTCTGCCCAGATCCGCAACGAGGAAGTCAACGAGGGTTATCTCGTTTCCGGAATGCTCATTCCTCTCATTGTTCCTGTAGATGTTCCTCTGTGGACACTCGCTATCGCAGTAGCGTTCGCAGTACTCTTCGGCAAGGAGGTTTTCGGCGGTACCGGTATGAACTTCCTGAACCCGGCTCTTCTCTGCCGTGCGTTCTTGTTCTTCGCTTATCCTAGCAAGATGTCAGGATCAAGTGTCTGGGTATCATTGAAAAACGGTGAAAGCCTCATCGACGGCGCTACCGGTGCCACCCCGCTTTCATTCGCATCTGAAGGCCTCGACGCAATGAACAATGCCGGCGTACAGTACGGCATGTCAGCATGGGACATGTTCGCAGGTCTCGTTCCGGGTTCAGTAGGTGAGACTTCAGTGATTGCCATCCTCATCGGCGCAGTCATCCTGCTCTGGACAGGTGTCGCAAGCTGGAAGATCATGGTTTCATCTGTAGCCGGAGCCCTCTTCGTAGGCTGGCTCGGAAACTTCTTCGGAGCTACCACCGTTCCTGCTTACTATCAGCTTATCATGGGC
>ERZ779851.1036-NODE-1036-length-26190-cov-5.214999_pt1 | contig 26190 bp, 25 predicted proteins | sample MGYA00511094_ERZ779851 | MGnify/ENA primary metagenome ERZ779851 (study PRJEB29588, sample SAMEA2155512) | human gut metagenome | biome: human gut; feature: human-associated habitat; material: faeces | place: Denmark | collected 2008/2010 ...
GTTTAATCGGTGCTTATGAAATTTAATTTTCACTAACCTGTGGTTTGTGGGTATTCAAATTGCTTGTTTATTTCATAGCAAGATAAAACAACTGAGTCTAACATCCAAAAATAATGGTAATTAATACAAGTGGTGCAGTTACTGCTAAGTTATAGACCCTATTCATAAATAACCATTCAGATACAAATAAGACTCCTTTATGTGTAAAAGGAGATTAATACTTGAAACATTAGCTCAATATAGTTAATTGAGTCTCTCTAATTGCTATATAGAGTGTTTAGAGAGACTAAAAAGACTATATATAGTGATTTTAGTATTCTAAAATCACTATAATTACTTTATTTCATACTTAATAGCCACATAACTGGCTTAATATTCAATTTCTTTACTACATAACAAACAATAGTACTCAGCAATACTGCAGTGAATACTTGCCCTAGTCCACTATTAATATAATTAAATAATAAAGTAGCAAGTCCATACTTAAAAGCAGTATGTAAATAGTAAATACAAGAACTTAAATTTCTGCATCCTTCTAGTATCAGCTTATTAAATTGATATTTTATAGGCTGTAAAGAAATAATAAATAAGCAAATAGCTTGAATTGGATGTAGACAGAGTAAGTCATAATAACCATATGAATATAAAATAATCATAATTATGCTAGATAATGAATAGAATATAATTGCTGATTTCGTTTTTCCTATTAAAGTATCATAGTTCTTACTTAGAAAATAACCAATAGCAACATAAGGTAAACCTTTCATAAATAGATTATTACTCCATCCAAAAATCAAATAGCATAATCTATTGATGTACTGTATACCTAGCACATTGAAATTAGCATCGTATAAGAGACCAAGAATCAATCCACAAAAGCCAATAGCATATAATAATTTTTCTAGATCATATTTAATTAGTATTGCAGCAATAAATAAAGATTCAGCTAATACTAACAGGAACCAATAAACACCCTGACCAGCAATAAAGTATCGTCTTATAAATACAAGTATTAAATATAATGTTGAAGTACCACCATACATACTCTTATATAAATCAATAAACCATGGTGTCCATAGTATGGTCCATACAAAATAGATCAATAAATAGTTTATACAAATTCTTTTTGTGATTTCTATGATATTATTGTTTGATTTGTTATTAAAGCATTTTCTTGCCCAAAAGAAACCAGATACTATCATAAAGAATGGTACTGCTTGGTTTGAAAAGCACTTGATTATCATAGTAGCAATCGGATTGAATGATAATTGGCTTCTAAAATGTATTAATACGACTAATAATGCACATAGTAATCTTGATATGTCTATTAGTGGTATGTGTGTATTGTTTTTTTGATTCTTGCATAATTCTTTCCTTTATTTCATTATATTTATAAATAAGTTATAGATACATAATCTACAACTCTTAATAAGATAATAGTATTAATAAACCAGCCATACTAAATCATTTTTTATCAGACTGGAAATACGCTCATTAAAGCATTCTAATAACTTTACTATCTATAACCTTGACAACAATGGCACTAAATACATTTAACAATACTATAGCAATCAATTGTGATAATGTATCATTAATGGTTTATTTCTATCTACTATATTATTTAGCGCTTACTTTTAATGTAACTATATTCTAATAAAATAGTTTTTACTTTATCATAGCAAAATAGTGCAATAAGTCATCTTATTGCACTTAACATCTTAGAAATCCATAGCCATCTTACTAGACTCTTCTTCACTTAATTCAGTAACATGAGTCTCCATTACTCTATATACTCTCTGACACATGTTTAATACACTAGGTCTATGTGTAGTAACTATACAAGTCTTATTAGGATGGTTCTGTATAATATTTCTTAGTACTTTTCTTTCAGTAGTAACATCTAAGGCACTTGTTGCTTCATCTAATAGTAAGATTGGTGCATCTCTGAGGATTGCTCTTGCGATAGCGATTCTCTGAGCTTGTCCTTCTGAGAATCCTCTACCTCTTTCACCAATCTTAGTATTAATAGTATCAGGTAGCTTAGAAATAAAATCCCATGCACAAGATACTTGTAACGCATGTATAATTTCTTCATCTGTTGCATCCTGTTTAACCATCCTCATATTCTCTGCAACAGTACCAGATAGAATAGTATTACCTTGAGGTACATAAGCGAACAAGTGTCTTGTGTTCGCATTAGCTTCTACTGCATCACCATTAGATGCATTAATACTTACTCCTCCATCTGATGGTCTAATTAAACCTAAGATCAATCTAATCATAGTAGTTTTACCTTCTCCTGAAGGACCTACTAATGCAACGATTTCACCTGGGTTTGCTTCAAAATCAGAATCAGTAATAACTTTGTTGTTTTCAATATATGCAAAGTTGACATCATTCATCTTAACGCTAAATCCATCATCTTTATATGCATCTAGCTCACTGCTTTCAGGAATATGAACTTCTTTAGGAAGTTCTACTAATTCTCTAATACGGTGTGCTGATACTGAACTTGTTAGGAATGATGGGATAATAGATACTACGTTACTGAAGGCTCCTTCTAGGCTTGATCTTTGTTGTAGGAAGAGTGTCATAGTACCATAAGTAATATCTTTAGTCCAAAGTCTAAATAGACAGTAACCAAAGGCTGTAAGAGATACAGCTGTACCTAGTATAGACATGAATACATTCGTCCAGATAGTAAACATGTTATAGTCTAATGAAACATCTTTAAACTTTTTCTGCCAGTCTCTCATTTTCTTACTGTATAATTTTGATATACCAAATGATTTGATTGTATCAAAGTTATAGAATGTTTCTACTTCAAATGTCATCATATCAGAAGACATTTTTCTTACTTTCATGTTGTATTGTCTCTGTTTAGTAATTAAGAAACGAGAGGCAATAAGCATAAATGGTGCACTTGCGAAAGCTAATGCAGCCATAATCTTATCATAATGCCAGATGACAAAGAATGTAGCGATGAAGTTATAAAGTGCAATAATAATAGTTGGTAACCAGCTAATAGCGTTACCTGATACTGTACTTACATCACTATTGAATCTGTTTAATACATCCCCATTACTGTATTGGTTAATAGCTAACCAGTCTGCATCAATGATCTTATCAAAGATATCTGCCTGTATATCGTTATTAATATATATACTTAATTTAGCTGTAATACGATTTAAGACACTACCAAAGACTAAACTAAATACTGTAGAGCCTATCATGATACATATCAAAATTGGTAGTTTTGATATCTTGTAACCAGTGATGATATCTATCATGTATTTACCTACTACAGAACTTACTAGTCCTAGAGTAGTACTTAATATACCTAATACAGTATAAAAGACAATAGCACCTTTATATCTTTTACTATATGAGAAGATCCACTTCCAGTCATCTAAGATTTCTGAAAAGGTACCATCTCTCCATTTTTGAATCAATATGTCTAATGATTCAAAGGAAGTGGATCTTTGTTTGTTGTCGTTGTTATCCATTTAAGTCCTCCTCTTGTATAAATTTGAAAATTCTTAAATTCACAATACTATCCTAAAAAAACTTTAATACTCTATTTATAATTCTTTTTGCTGCAGATATCAAATACTTTCCTTCAAAAGTGTTGTGATAAAATACAAAAAACATGACATTTGGAATCAAACTACACACTATTAATTTCAATATCATATTAACAAATATATTGAATGTAATCATCTTACATATTAAATAACATACTAAGGCTGTAAACGATAGTGTCAAAGCATATTGCAAATACTTTTTTAGATAGTTCATTGGATTCATTTTCAATCCATATTTATATACTGCATAAGGATCATACCATACATTAGTTAATATACGTGAGACTGCTGAAGCTAGAAATATTCCAAACATTCCCCACTGATAACCAAACACAAAATCTAATACAAGATTAATAGCACCAGTCAATAGCAATAAATACTGACCATATCTAAATAAGCCCATTGTATTCTTATATGCCCAAACTGCATTCTGCATTCCAACTAAATAGAAATTAATTGCAAGAATTAGAGGAATTTCAAATCCTAATACGAATTTACTGCCAAAACATAGATTTACTATGTCACCACAAACTAATAGTATACCGATAGCTCCCCATCCATAAATCCAAAAATTTGCTAGATTCAATACTTTAAAGAATTCATATTTCTTTTCTGAATTTTCAATAGCATTTAAATTACCTACGCTTGCTGTTAATCCATTAAAAATTTGAGCTGCCAAAGATCCTAAAGTACTGATTAGTAAGTTATAATTTGAAATAACACCTACAGATATTAACCCATTTAAATAAGTGATTACAATATTATCTGTGTTATTTACTAATGTACTGCTTAATTTATTAATTGTTAAAGCTTTAACATTTATAAATAAACTTTTCTTTTCGTTCTTTGACAATGGTTTTACATTTGTATTTGTAATAAAGGGATACATTTTTTTAGCAACATAGGAAATAATAAAATTATTAAAGAAAGTACTTAATGTCTGTACTATTAAGTAAGCCATATAATTATGTGTTAAAAGCAATATTGGAATTTGAATCATACTAGCGATGATAACACATAAGTAATTCACACCTAAAACGATAAAATTTTTCTGAGCAGCAGTTATCAACGATGCTCTATAACTAAAGAAATACGAACTTGCAGTATTAAACAAATAAACCAAATAAATAACATAAATGTTTTCAGAAATATTAGGTGGTGTAGTTATAATAATTCTCAAAAAAGGCATCATTAATAAACCAAAAACTCCAACAGTAATGCCAATTATTCGATATGCCTTACCATAAAGTTGCATGTAAGAGGCAATTTTATCTTCATCATGTTCTGCAATAGGTTTATATAGCGCAAAACCAATAGCACCCCCAATGCCCAATTCAGCTAAAGATAGCATTGATAAAATATTGGTAAATAAACCATTAATACCTAAATAATCAGCATTCAGACATCTCACAAAAAATATTCTACAAATATAACCAATAAGTACATAAAAAAAATAACCACCGAATCCTGTTAATATATTAATAATAGAATACTCACTTCTCGATTTTTCATTCATAGTTTCACCTCAATTACAGAATTTCAGCGATAATCTGATTTTCAAACTCTACATCTATATCACTATTTACGATATCTCCACCAATAGCCTCATTTGTATATTTATTATCAATTGTCCCCAACTTGAACCACTCATATTCAATATCAATATGACCAATGTCAATAGCCCAATAACCTAACCTACTTTTATTTCCTTCGATAAAAATAATGTTACGACCGTCCCATATTTTCTTTAAGGAGTCAAACCATTTGCTACACTGCTTTTTATCTTTCCAATCAAAGTAAGGTCGAGAAATAAAAGAATTATCATATTCATAATCTAAATTCAAACAATTTGTCCATTCTTTACGATTTTTAATCATAACTTGCCAAGTATACTCATATGGTTTTTCAAACGTCCAATGAAAATCATCAAATATATTAGAAATACAAACTAGCGAATTGCTATTCCCTTTTAAAATTAGTTTTAATTTTCTAGAGAGATTATCATCATATTTTTGGAACCTAATACTTTCTCCAACTGAAAGTTTTAATTCCCCATCTCCATATCTGCTTACAGAACAATGACTTTTTAGAATATAATCTAAAGTTTCATCCATACTCATAATATATGGAGCGCCTATTTTCTTTTTTAAAATATAATCTTTTATAAATGCTTGCTTTTTCCAAAGATACTCATATATTTTTATTAATTTTTTCTTTATCAAATAACTCCCTCCGTTTCTAATCAAAAAAGTTTTTACATTTTCTAGTAATACGAAGAACTAAATAAATAATTATATTTTCACTGCGATAGTAATCAATGCGAGTATTTAAATCAATCCCATTTTTCATTAATTTTCTTAGATTGTTATAATGCTTTTTAGCTAGTTCTTTTTCATTATATTCATTTGCCAATTGCATAAAAATCTTTTCATATAATACATCTAATTTTTCTAACCACAGATTTCTTTCTTCATCTTTCATGATACTCATAATTAAATTTTTACGAATATCTTTATACCCTAGCATAGCTTGTACTTTTTTTTCTAAAATATTTCCTGAAGAAAAATGTGATAGAGATTCAGTTTGAACAACATATTTCATTAACGGTACATCAATAAATCCCGCTTTACTTTTGTATGCAGCTACTAATAAAAATTGTAAATTCTGCCCACTTCTTGATGGATATATATCCTTATTAGGATAAACTTCTTTTAATAAATCCATTCTAATCATATATGTTCCAGGCCATACATATGTAGTACCATTAAATAATTCATCAAATATTTTTTCATTAGATTTCATATAATCATTTACTTCAAGAAGTTTTGAGGTATCATTTAAATTTTCTTCTGTCACATAATATCCATTAGTTCTAACGTATCCGTAAGAAGGATTGCTATCAAGCCATTCTTTTCTTAGTTTTATAGAATCAGGTAACATCAAATCATCTATATCTAACAATGTTAAATATTCGCCAGTGACTTCCTTAAATGCGTTATTACATGAAGCTCCAACACCTTGATTTTCTTGTTCTATATATATGAATTTAGCTAATTTATTTTCTAACTCTTCTTTTCTTTTATTTATAATTTCTGATGTTTTATCAGTTGATCCATCATTTACAAATATTAATTCTATATCCTTATATGACTGATCTAATACACTATCTAAACAACGATTTATAAATTTTTCACCGTTAAAACAGGGAATTATCAAACTAACCATTTTTTTATCCTTTCATACATTTTTTTGAGAAAGCTCTTATTTTCAATCTGATTTTCTTCTTTAATACTCATAAGATTCCTAATCACATCATCAACTGTGTCATCTTGCCACAATGAATAGAACATTGATCTATATTTTGTAAGCTTAGCTGGCTCATTCAAACTTTCATTCCATACAGCTATTTCAGATGATTTGGCACCACAAATATTAAGATTTTCAGTAATGCTTTCTATCAAATTTTTACCTTTATTAGTATGAGCAATGACTGCAGATACTCCATATTTATTTGTCATTTCATTATGAAATTCATTAATACTCCAAAAATCTCCAATAGTGACATCACTATATCTGTTTTTACCTTTAAAGCTGCAACTGAAACAAGAACGTCTTGTATAATAATTATTAATAAAACCTTGAATATATAAACAATCTCTATATGCTTCCGAATACAGTTCACCATTATCTAATTCAAATTGAAGTAAAACATTAGATATTCCATTTTCTTTATTTCTGAACTTCATATTTATTACTTTTCTATCACCAAATTTTTCAAAAATATATCTCTTCCAAACTTCCGGCGAAGGCACACCATGACAAATCAAATCTATACATATCAATTTATCGTAATCTCTATTTAGAAAATTTTTTAAACCTGCAACTTGGCAAGGGGTTCCTGAAAAAAGAACATATTTATCTTTTTGTAAATCATTTTTTATTAAATTAAAACAATCACCTATTTTGCTCTGAACATACTTAGTTCCAGTTAGTTTATTTAAATCTTCAATTCTACTAATACCAATGTGTTCAACTTCCATATCAGTATTAAATGCTGCACCATAAATTGTTCCGTTTTTAGATAATATATACTTCGCAGCTTCAGCAAAAAAACCACCTGAGCTACTTACCATATGCTGATTTTTATCCTTTGAATAGCAAGCATAAGCTACTTCATCTACATTTAATGTTTTTAAATTATAATTCGGACATACATTTAAACATTTTCCACAATTTATACATTTATCTTTTTGAATTTCAGGATATACAAAACCTTCCTCATCTTCTTTCATGAGAATAGCATTTTTTAAACAGCTATTATAACATGCAGAGCATCCATTACATTTATTTTTAGATATTTTACTTATATTGTTCATATATTCTCCAAACAATCCCTAATAAACCTGCCATCTTCAATATACTTAGGAATAAACTCTTCTAAATGCTTTCTAATACTACTCTGATTTTCTTCTAACCATTTAAAAGAATTTACTAATTGATTTCCATCTATTAAACTTTGAACTGGCAAAACATAATTATCACTTGTTCCAAATAAATCCTTAGCAATACCTCTTGCTTTTACTGAATATCCAACTACTAATGTAGGAACCATTGTAGAATATGCAGCTATTGTTGCATGAGTACGTGCACCTACAAACATTTGGCACTTTGATATTATATATTTTAATTCTGGTGCTTTATGATCTTTAATCAAAATAATTCGAGGATTATTACCAAAATCATCTAATAGTTTTTTCATTACTTCTCTATCGTCATTATTATCCCAAACAACATGTGGAATTAATGCAATATTTTTATTTGTGCTAGATAAAATATAATCAATTAGATTTTTGTAATTTTCATAAGTTTTCCCAGTAGAACTTTCATTTGAAATAATTAATGGACTTATATTTATACCAACTACATCATTTTCATAAAATTTCTGATTTATATCACATATTTCTGGTTGCATGTAAAATGCTGGATCAGGTGCTATAACTACATTTGCTCCAATATTTTTCAGTGCTTTATACGTAATACTTTCTCTTGCAACAATCAGATTGTATAGTTTTAAATCTTTAGCCACTTTTTCTATTTTTGTAACATCTGGCTCAACCGAACATCCCCATAAAACAGTTTTAAAGCCTTTATTTTTATATGCTTTATGAAGAACTCCATAAAAAGATTGATTAGAATAACAATAGTTATCTCCACCAACTGATAAAGCTACACTGCTTTGCTTACTCAATTCTTTTATAGTATTCAGATAAGGTAATACATCCATGTAAGTATAATCACCTTTTATTTTTAAGGTAATATATGATTTTATAAATTGAAGTTTTGAATATTTGTTACTTTTAGCATCAATAACTTTAGCAAATTGATTCAAACCATACTTATCATCCTCATTTTTTGCAACAGAAGATATTATTAATGGTTTCTGAATTAAGCTTTCTGTTCCTCGAACAATAGCTTCACATCCATGATTTCCACTTCCACCATTTCCAAACAAAACATATTTCACAATAAAACAATCCTCCTTATAAGTATCAAATCAAATGCATTTATCACTCTTTTTCTGTATATATTATTAAAATGGTATAATTTGCAAATTAATATATAATACAAATCAGTTACATGTAAGGCATTTGAAGATAATCAATATTTTTTAAATAATCTAACTTTAAACTTATAATATACATTCTATTCTTTTCATGATTTTATTTACATTAAACATTGAAACAGTTTCATACCCATGAATTGTAATAAAATCAAATAATTCTTTGTCATTTATCAATTTTATCAAATTATTAGCAATTTTCGCTGGATTTGGATCTACTAAATAGCCATTCTCACCTGACTTCAAAAATTCTTTTGGTCCTACAGAATTAACAGCTATAACCGGTGTTTTTAAAGCCATACTTTCTATAATTGTCAATCCTTGTGATTCAACTAGCGATGGATGGATCATAATATCCGCTTTTGCAATATATGGATATGGGTTTGATTTACTACCTACTAAAAATAAATCGGATTCTAAATGATATTCTTTAATTTTATCCAAAACATGCTCTTTATCTTGCCCTTCTCCTACTATAATCCATTGGAAATCTAATTGCTTTTGTTTTAATATCATAGCTATTTCTGGACATAATAACATATTTTTTTCAGGTGACATTCTACCTACAGTAACTATTTTAAGTTTATTATCTTCATATAATTGATTCGTTAGAATTTTAGATTTTATTTTCAATTCATCGATATTAATCATATTTGGAATAACATGAATCTTATGAGATTGACTAGGAAAAGCATTCTTAAGAAGTGTTTTAATTTGATTAGATACTGAGACAATAATATTCATTTTTTCATATGCAGCATTAAGTTGCTCTAGCTGATCATCAGAAAGATTTATTTCTCCATGATGCCACCAACTAATTTTTTTCTTCCCACAAAAAGCAAATGCTGCTAACTCAGTACATATACCTGGGCGATAAGCTATGATAATATCATATTCTGGACGTAAGTTCTTAAATAATCCACCCAATTGTTTCATAAAAACACGATTGATTTTCGTACTGAAAATATAATTTAATCTAAAGAATAGAGAAAACCAGTCTTTATGACTAATTGCATCTTTTAAACAACAACCTAAAGGGCCAAATGAATTATTCAACGAATATAAATGAACATGTACCTCTTTAGGAATTTCATTTATGTAATCTCCTTCATGCTCTAGGAGCAAAAGATCTACATCGTATTTGTCATAATTAAAATTTCTTAATACATCTACTAGTGATTTCTCACATCCACCCACATCTAAATGTCCATTAATAAATAAAACTGTCTTTTTCATTTATCTTCCTCTCAGTATCAAAGCCCCTAATCCTAATTTATATTTATATATATAAGTGATGATTTTTTGCTTAAAACCTATTTGTAGTTTATTGATTTTTAGTCTTTTAAATAAATTTCTAACTAACGAATCATTCAAAATTAAGAAAGCATACTTTCTTTTCGACTTACTATCTAATTGATCACAAGAGATTATCTCTCCTACAGCATTATAAATAAAAAATAACAAAACCAAATCAGTTTGATAAGAAAAATCTTTCGTAATTTCATCTTTAAAAAATTTAACTATACGCTGATACAGAATAGAGTAATCTTTCCACTTATCTATTTTAAATGTATGACTTGCAGATTCGTTATTCATCCAATAATGATAATAAAACTCACCTTTCATATAATAGAAAGATTTCGCATTATATAATAATTGAGCACCAAATAAAAGGTCTTCAGAATATCTAACGCCTTCAATATATCTAATTTTAGAAGCTACTTCTCTTTTAAATAAAATTAACCAATTGGATATTGTTGCAGGATATTCTACATTCTCCATCATTAATAAATGTGGATAGTATTCTTCTTTTAATTGATTATAATTGTAAAACCCTGCTCTTATATCATGAGTATATGGTATTTGTGTAACTCCATCATCTTTAACGCAGTCACACATAACAACATCACAATTATATTCTATGACTTTTTCCATCATCTTCTCATACATAAGAGGTTCTAAAAAATCATCACTATCTACAAATGTAACATAATCACCTGTACAAATATCGAGTCCCTTATTTCTAGCAACAGATACACCTGCATTATCTTGATGAATTACTTTTATTCTTGAATCTTTGATTGCATATTCATCACAAATCTTACCACTCATGTCTCTAGATCCATCATCTATAAGAATAATTTCTAAATTAGAGTATTTTTGAGATAAAATAGAGTCTAAACAGCGTTTAATATACTTTTCTACTTGATAAACAGGGATAATAATACTAATTTTATTCACACTTTCCTCCTTATATTAATATCAATCATTAATCAAATTAATTAAATCATTAATAGAATCATAATTACTATAGTCAGATTTGTAAGTATTTTCAGAAATAGTATGTAGTAAATCTTTATTAGTTAAAACATTATAAATACCTAGAGCACATTTTTCATTCTCTAAAGGAACTATCATTCCATCATATCCATTAACCAATTGATTCTTTGCAGTTGCATAATTAGTTATAATAACGGGTTTATTAAGTATCTGAGCTTCTCTTACACTAACACATTTTCCTTCATATCTAGAAGGCTGAACATATACATCACATGCTTTGATATATGGATATGGATTTGTTTTCTTTCCTAAAAGAATTACATAATTTTCCATGTGATTCTTTTTAATATTTTGAACTATTTTTTCCTCATCTCCTCCATATCCAATAATATACCATTTAATATTCAATCCTAAATCTAATAATTTCTTACAAATAAAAGGCACGTTATCAAAGTTCTTTGCCTCACAATATCTACCTATTGACAATAAATTAAAATCTGTATTTAAATCAAAAGGATTTTCAATTTTTTCTTTAGACTGTTTAATAATAAAATCCTTTGCTAATAAATTTTCAATAGTAATTGCTTTTTCTTTAAGTGCTGGATAATGTTTAATAACCTTCTGGGTGCATTCATCAGAAACACTCACCACGTAATCAACTTTAGAATATGTTTCCAAATCCATTTTTTTATCAGGACCTAATGTATCATAATCCGTATGATTCCATGTTATTTTCATGTCAGAATCTACTTTGTTTATTAATGTATCCGCTATCCCTAAAAACATTATTCCTAAATCATAATGCCCTTTAATTTTAGGTAAAAAGGGCTGTAAAAATTTTGATGTATACTGCATATTCATCCATATTCCTGCAGGTTCTTTCTTCAATGCACTATGGATATGTAGTGCGACTTTTGAACAAATCCTAGCAATGCCATATATGATTTTTTTTGAGAATAATAAACTTTTTATGGACACATCAAATACTTTATAATATTCATTTTCTGGAAGAACATTCACTTCTTCTGGTATATATTGTAAAAGTTCCCCTTCATGTCTATATAAAAATAAATCAACTTGATACTGATCATAATCAAAAGCTTCTAGTAAGCCTAATAAGCTTCTTTCCGCTCCACCTATAAACATTGAAGGCATAATAATTAGTATTTTCTTCATAAGAATATCACCTAATCTTTTCTAATATATAATTGTGTTGGTTCTTAACAATAGTTGAAGATTCAACTTTTCCTTTAACCACACAACCTGCACCTATAACACAATTGTCTCCAATCTCTGTTCCACTTAGTATAACAGCATTAGCGCCTATCCAACAATTGTTTCCTATTTTAATATCTTTACCTTTAATATCTGAAAGAACTCCATCTTTAGAATTAAATACGTGATTATTATCAAAAATCTTGACACCGGGTCCAAATTTACAGTTGTCACCGATATAAACTGATTTCATACAACTAATCATACAATCTTCATTAAAATATGTATGATTACCTAAATGCAAATACGAATTATCACCAACAATAATAGTCATATGACCATCAGAAACGATATTACTATCAAAATGGATTTTAGAAGTTTTCTTTAATAAAAACCTTAAATCATAGTTAAACATTTCAATTTTAGAATAAGAAAATGATCTACATTTAAATATGTGTATTATTTTAAATCTTATCAAGTTATATAAAACTAATGAATAAGGTTTCATTATTTATCCTTCTTTCTAAAAAAATCTGTTCCAAATATTCTATGTAATGGCTTAGTTATCATACTTCTAATTATTGTTTTTTTATCCAACCAACTTTTAGCATACCAATGTATAGAATGTGTATTTTCGGTCTTCTTAAGCCTGCCTGTCGGATCGTCATATGGATCAAAATAATCTGGTGGATATACGATACAATCTTCCAATTCCTGCAATTGCCCATTCAATTTTAAACCTAATTGTACTAATCCTTTAGTATTTAAAATGGGACATCCAATAACATCTTTAGTGCCATCTAACAATTGGTCATATTGTTCTAATAATACTTTGACTGCTTTATTTCCTTTTTCGGCACCAAACCCAGCTCCAGTATTAGCATATTCATTAGATTCAAAGCCAAAATAAGCCTTGCTAGATAACAAATCATCAAAAGACTTAACAACCTCAACATCTACATCTAGATAAATACCACCCTGTTCATATATAATTTTTAATCTTGCAAAATCACTTAAAAAAGCATATTTCTTTTCGGCATATACTTTTTTAGTATATTCATTTTGATTAACATCAAAATTATCTTCATTCCATTCAATTATTTCATAATCTGGACAGTACTTTTTCCAAGATTTTATACACTTTTTTGCTTTTGCTGATAGTTCTCCTCTACCAAACCAGCAATAATGAATTTTCTTTGGAATCATATTTCTTAATTTCCCTTCATCTTATTAAGTTTTTAATGCTTATCAATTAATATAAAATTAATCGATTATTTTCAGTAAATTGTTGTTTTAGGTTATCTTATTCAGCAAAAAGCCATAACGATACTTGTAATATGCTTCTTTAAATGAAATAGGCATAGTTTAGCTCTTACCATTTCATTATTGAAAGACTAAGTATTATTAGTCATTCTAAGAATCTCTGATGTCCGTTCTTATCTTTTCCAATCTTCTTAAAATAAACAGAACGCACATAAGGCACGCCTTATGAGACGAATCAATGTCTTCATCATCCTGTTCATATAATGATTCAATAAGCTTATTTACATAATCCTTATTCTTAGATCTTAAATAATTTTTTACCTGATTTTCAGTTATCTTAGCACTAACTTGACCTTTTAAAGTCATTTTTAACTATTTGAAAAATGATAACTTGAGTTAGATGGCTATAAAATAGAAAATCAGGCGTTAAACTAAATTTAATGATCTAGTAGCAACATTTTTCGTAAATTTATCGTATTTTTTACCCTTCTCAAATATTCACATCATGTAATATTTTTCTTTTTAGTAAACATCCAGGGATAACGCATAATAATGTCAACAATTTTCTAGGAGATTTTCTAATATAGTGTTTTTCACCAGCCAACTGTGATTCAGCACAATAATGTATTGTATCGATTACTAATCTCTTTTTAGATTCAGGATACGTCATACAAACTGTTCTCCAAAATGCAAACCCCCTAGGATTCTTTACATATTGTTTCCACATAGTTGCAGTAGATCCGTCAGCCTGATATTCTACATTACATAAAACATCATCTAATACTGCAAGCTTGTATTCCTGATCTATCAATCTATATTTATAAGCTGTTGAAACATACTTTTCCCCTTCAAATACAGGATAAGGAGGATACTTATTAATAATATCAGTTCTATATACTAGTTTCTTATCACCAGCACCGCCATTGGCATAATACCCTGATAAAGTAGTTTCTTTTAAACCTTCTGGAAAGCCTTTCCCAATAATATTACCTTCTAGATCTGCATCTAAACCAATAATACCTGCATAACCTAAATCTTTAACTTCTTCCCACTTATTAAGAATCTTATTAATACCATCTTCAGCTAAACAGTCATCAGAATCTATACATATATTAAGTAATGTATCGATATGTTCATAAGCTACATTATGGGCAGTATGCATACCACCATTCTCTTTATGAATATATCGAATCTCAAAACCATTATCTTTAGACATCCATTCTTTAACTAATTCCTGAGTATTATCACTAGATCCATCATCTACTATAAGCCATATGAAATCTTTATTACTCTGTTTTAATAAAGACTCATATGTTCTCCCAATAGTATGCGCTCTATTATAAGCAGGAGTAAATACTGTTAATAGTGACATATATTCTATTCCTCCCCTAATGCTTTTTTATACAAGTCAATATAAAAGTTTTCTAACCATTTCGCATTCTCTACTATATCAAAGCCAGATTTTTTAATTTCTTCATAAGTATCTCTACGTGTAATATGACTTAATTCATATATCTTATCTGCCCATGTATTAACTGAGTCTTCTAAGCTTAACTGATATACTAAGTCTGTTTTTTTACATTCAATAGGTACTTTATCTGAAATCAAACAAGGTAATCCTGCAGCCTGTGCTTCTATAATAGAAACTGGTAAACCTTCATATAATGAAGGAAATAAAAATACATCCATAGCCTGTAATAACTCATTTACATCACTTCTTAGACCAGTAAAGATGACATAATCTTCTAGTCCTAGAGTTCTAACTTTATCTTGAATAGATGTTTTTAATTCACCTTCACCCACTAACATAAGATAACTATTAGGATGATCTTTATGGAATTGATTAAAAATATCTATTAAAAACTCATGGTTCTTTTGAGGAAAAAATCTACCAACATGACCAACCATTATTGAATCATCAGAAATGCCAAACTCTTTTCTTTTATCATTTCTAATATTCATATTAAATGTATAATCTTTTGCATCAATCGCATTATTTAAAACCTTAAAGTTATCAGTATTAAACATCCACTTACCAGCTTCATCACCACACGCAAATAAATAATTTGCATTCTTTTTAATGTTTCTCTTATAAAACAATTTCAGTGGGTATTTTAAGTCTTTTGTCTGATTACTATTATGTGCATGTGCAAATCTTAATGGTACATTGTTTAGTTTCGCATACTTTAATGGAATACCAGCCATACAATCTAAATGAGAATGAACTATTTTATATTCTGGATGATTTTCAAAAAAATCTTTAAGTGATGTTTTATAACCAATACTTAATGGATTGAGGTTTGATAGATGATATACATTTCCACCTAAATCTTTGATTTCTTTATCATAATCACCATCAAATTCTCTATGAGTTAAAAAATCAAACTGAACCTTTGAATGATCTATATGACGATAGTAATTCATCAACATCGTTTCTAAACCACCACGCCCCATATATGTCACTACCTGTAGTACTCTTATAGGATATTTCATTATAAGAACCCCCATGTAAAATGCATCTGATAATAAAAGAATATGAAATAGAATCCATACATCATTACTTTAACTAAAACAGCTGATTTCTTTTCAAACATGCGATTAATAAGCCAAGGTAATAAAATATACCCAGTTAAAGATGTATAGATAGGTAAACGACCAAAATAAATTCCTGATGTAACCGCAGATACTACATATAATGCAGTTGTAATAACTGAACAATTGACACATAAATTAATTAAAGGATCATTCGCCTCATCAATATATCTCTTTCCTACAATAGATAGTAATAAAGGCACGGAATATACAATAACTCGTAAAATATTGGTACCCGTTTTATTCTGCATGATTTCATTTGTCATGATGTCATTATATTGCGTTTCTTTTAAAGCAGTCTCTAAGAATGAAGTAAACGAACTAACACCAACTAACACTATTAAAGTTAATAATATCAAAAACATTGTTTTCTTATTAAATGCTTTACCTTGGATAATAAAGATTATTGGTATCATTATGAGTGCAGTCTGATGAATTGTAGAAAGTAATAAAATCACTATAATTGTCTTAAAATATTCCTTTTTAAGAATCCAGCCAAGACACGCAAATATTCCACATACCGCAATAAACTGTCTTATACCATTATGCATATAAGACAAATAATCGGTAGATACAATAAATAAGAAAATACTCATCCAAAAGTCAGATGAATATTTTCTATATGTTTTCATAATACAAAATATTTGAAAAGCTGCAATCGCTAAAAAGAAAACAACGCTAGAACTACTGAAAAAAATCTTAAACAAACTATTTAAGACATAAAACCCAGTGTCTTTTGTTTGTGATGCTACGTAAGCTGGTAATGCTGATAAAGAACTCGCTGCCTCATAAAAAGACATTCTATAAACGGGTGTATCACCAAACCAGTCTGTTCTAAACCCAGCCCAAATAATATAAGGGAGCACTAAAAGAAAGGCACTAAACTTACCCCATCTATATTCACTCTTACCTTCTACCGTTACTAATGTTTTAGGTATTACTACATTTAAGAATAAACCTACTGTTAAAGGCCATATAAGTAACATCCAATAGTTTCTTAGTACCATTCATTTTCCCCCTTATTAAAGCTTTAATGCATCTATTGTTTCTTTTACTACTTGTTTCTTATCGAACTCACGTTCCATCTTACTTCTACCCTGTTTTCCCATTTCTTCTCTTTGACTAGAAGTGAGATGTAACATATCTTTCATCTTTTCATATAAATCATCCGAATTCTTAACTTCTGTTAAGTATCCTGTCACCTTATCATCCACTGCTTCCTGACAACCTGGAATATGACTTGTAATTAAAGGTCTACCAGTAGAAGCACCTTCTAATAAAACATTACTCATACCTTCATGATAAGAAGGCAATACAATTGCATCACTCGAAGAATAGAATGGTCTAGGATCAGACTGGAACCCATGGAATTTCACAATTCCAAGTTTTTCTAATTCTTCTACCTGATCTTTATATTCATCCTCAAAGAATCCTACTAAATCTAATATAAAAGATTCATTATCTTCTTTAAGTCTTCTAATACTGCTGAATAGTTCATCTATACCCTTCTCCTTCATGATTCTACCTAAGTATAAGAAATGAAAGGTATCATTAGAAGGATATGGTACATAGTTAAACTTATCTAAGTTAATACCTGCACCATGTAATACAGTAATGTGATCACGTTTTAATATATTTCTATTAATAAATTCCTGTGCATTTGTTTCATTTTCAAAAAATACTGTTCTTGCTTTCTTTAATGCCATCTTATAAAGCATAGTAACAAACATCGCAATCTTCTTAGATTGGAATGCAGTACCTAAACCTTGTACATTGGCACAATAAGGAATACCCATACTTCTACATACTAATCCTGCATAAATATTAGACTTAATAGAGTAAGTAATCACTAAATCAGGTAATTCTTCTTTCATGAGTCTCTTATACGTATGAAGAAGCTTTAAATCAGTTTTAGGATTCATTCCTCTTCTATCTATAGGTGTATCAATACATTTGATACCCATGGCTTTAAAGTCTTCTTCATGACCTACAAAAGGCATTGAAAGAACAACTTCATGTTCCTTCATTAATGCTTGTATCAGTTCCTTACGGAACTGATATAGCATATAGGAATGATTTGTGATAATCAGTATTTTAGTCTTTGTTAAGAGATCCTGTGCCACCTTCAACCACTCCTTCATGTTTTAGCACAGATGTGATAGTGCCAAAGAAGCACTTAACATCTAATAAGAACCCTAGATGGTCTACATAGTAGCCATCTAGTTTTGCTTTTGTTGTAATTTCTAATTCGTCACGTCCATGAATCTGTGCCCAGCCAGTTAAGCCAGGTCTAACATCGTTGGCATGATATTCATCACGCAAGGCAATGAGATCATCCTGATTCCATAAGGCAGGACGAGGACCAATGACAGCCATCTGTCCTAGAAGAATATTGAATAACTGTGGTAATTCATCTAGGGATGTTTTTCTTAAAAAATGTCCTGCCTTTGTAATAAAGGCATCAGGATCATCTAATAAGTGTGTAGGCATATCATGTGGTGTATCTACATACATTGTTCTAAATTTATAGATAGAGAAATAAGTTTTATCCTTCCCGATTCTCTTCTGTTTAAAAAGAACAGGTCCTTTAGAGTCTACTTTAATCCAGATACTTAAGATAATAAGTAAAGGAGATAAGACAATAATACCACATAGACTCATAAAGAAATCGAGTATTCTTTTAACCCCATTTTTATACATATCTTACCTCTTCCCATAACCATAACCATAGCCGTATCCATAACCATAGCCATAACCACTTGATGATTCAGTTGTAAAGAATGTGTTCTTATAACCATTCAATACAGCACCTAGAACATTTGGTAAAGTATCATGTAATTCATCTACAGAATCTAAAATATCAGCTGCAGTCGCATGATCCTGTTTCACTACTACAATGGCACTATCAGCCTGTTTTGCAACTAATAAAGCATCCTGCATCATGAATAGAGGTGGTACATCTAGAATAATATAATCATAATGCTTTCTAAGTTCTTCAATTAAGATAGAAAGTCTAGGTCTTGATAATTCTGTTGCACCATCCATCGAAATGTCACTACCAAATATAACATCAATATCATCCATATGAACAATACAATCTTCTAATGAAATAAGTGAATCATTTAAGAAATCTAATGAAGTACGTTTAATGTTCGCATACTTCAGAGTCTTTTCTACTGAAGGGTTTCTTAAGTCTAAGTCTACAAGACATACTTTATAACCCTTCTGTCCTAATGAAATAGCACTATTGACAGACACTAATGTTTTACCTTCATTAGGTACAGTACTCGTAAACATAAAGACTGACTGATCTTTCGCTTTATGAGCCTGTTCCATCTTAATTCTAATGTTATGGAATGCATGTCTGAATCCAGATTTCATACCTGGAGAATTAAGTAATAGACTTGCACCAGTCTTTTTACGTCTATCATAACCTTCTACAAAAGGAATCTTCGCAATATAATCCATACCAAGTATATTTCTAACATCATGCTTATCTAGAATAGTATTTCTAAAGATAGAGGCAATAATTAAGAATAGAATACCTGCTGCAAGACCTAACATACCACCATTCATAGCTGCCTTAATATAGTCTGGATTTGCATCAGGACTCTTAGGCATATTAGGATTATCTAATAATGTGATTGTTACATCATCCATGACATTCGCTGTTACGTTATCATAGTTATTGACAACACAAGTAGCTACATTATAAGCATCCTTAGGATTACTTGCAGTCACTTTTAGAATAACGAGGTTTGTTCCTTCAGTCTGAGTTGTAGTAATAGTGGCAGGTACTGACTGCACATGTAATACATCCTTAATAACATTCTGCATTTCATCACTAGTCAGTAATGAATTGAATGTAGGAATCAATGAGTTTGAAGATTCTCCATTTTTAGAATCTGCATAGTAATAGACATCCTCCTGGCTAGTAGCAGGAACAAATACGGCTTCACTTGTATAAGTTGTATTAAAGAAAAGTACTTCTTTCATTTCAAATGCGAGTATTCCAATCAATAGGAATAATACTACATATTTCCATAAACGGCGGAAAGCACGGAAGAAACGGTCAAAATACTTCATTAAATCTATTTTCTGTACATCTGAACTTGTTTGATCCATTATTCTCCCCCCTTAGTTCTATATCTGTTATATCCATATCTATAACCATAAGTACCACGCATTGTACTTGGTTCATAAACTCTACTGTTGAATACAATACCTACTACGTTATTCTTAACATAAGTTAAACGTGAAATAGTTTCATTGATCATGTCTTTTTCAGCATAATCCTGTCTTACAATGAATAATGTTGCATCCATCATTTCATTGATAGTCATTGGTTCATTTAATAAGTAAGCAGGGCTGACATCGACAATGACATAATCATATTCTTCTTTTAATTCTTCTACGATAGCTTTTAAACGATTGCTGCCAGTGAGTTTTTCAGAATTCTTTAAGTCCTGCTGACAAGGTAATAAGTCTAAACCTGGATGATCTAAAGTAACAACCTGAGACTTCCAATGGGATTTTCCTTCAATCGCATTATTTAAGCTTGTATTTGTCTTTAATTCAAAAATCTTATTTAATGAAGGTTTTCTAAAGTCCATATCAACTAAAATAGTCTTATGACCATTCTTAGCAAGTGCTAAGGCTAAGTTAGCACCTACACTTGATTTACCTTCATTTTCATGAGCACTCGTAATCATGAAAGAAGTATAACCGTGTTTCTGACTCGATGCTTCTACTTTACTTCTTAACTTATTAATAGATTCTCTATAGAAGAAACTTGTCTTAAGTGAAGTAATAAGAATCGCTTTTCTGTTCTTCTTGAAAGGATTTCTTTTCTTCTTTTTTTCAAAAGGAATTCTTGCATAAAGTCTTGCATTTAACTTCTGTTTAGCTTCCTTATCACTCTTGACTGTATCTCTAAAGAAGTAATATAAAGCGAGAATAAATACTAATACAGCACCACTTACTAATGCACCCTTCATAAAGTTACCTTTATGACTGTTGTAGTTTACTGGTGCAGTAGAGAAGTTGCTTTCATCTAATATATTGATTGCATATGGGAAATTATAACGCTGTGTACTTCCTGCATACCATTCAGTTAAATACCCAATCGCATAATAAGCTTCCTTCTTCGTATCTGCTGTTACATTAAAGTTAATAATATTTGCCTGCTGTGTACTAATAGTTGCTGTATATGTAGTAGAAGAGATATCCATCTTCTTCTTTACATAGGCACGCGCATTTTTACTATTCATTAAGTAGTTCAAAGTACTTATATAACTCTGAATCTTATCTAGGTTCTTAAATGTATCTCCCCCACTACCTAGTGTAGCAGTCATATTAGAACCATATTGAGGTACATAGTTGACAGTCTTTACAACATCAAACATACTCCCACAAATAAACATCACTGCAAGAATAAGTACCCATCTATGAAATACATCATCAATAATACAACTTATAACGGTAAGGAGATCTTCATTCTGTTTATTGTTTTCCATATATATCCCCCTTACTGTTCCACAATGACAACAAGTTTAGTTAAACCATAGTCGTCATTGGCTGTCTTCACTCTATAAATAAATTCATACATACCAGGTGTATTAGGATCATAGTCCGTATTAATAGTCACCTGATTCTTTAAGCTAGAATAATCCATCTTATCCATCATAATAGACTGGATATGACTCTTTGCATTCACCTTTGTACCTACTTTCACTCTCATTAAATAAGTATCCAGATTAATTGTCACTGTCTGTTCCTTATTAGTCTGGTACGCCTTTAATGTAAGCTTTGTTTCAGTTCCTGTACTATCACTTACCGCAAACGCAACATAATGATCATCATTCTCTGTATACTCTCTTAATACCTTAACACGAGAACTAATATCACCATCTACACAACTATAAGCACTCACATAATCACCAAACTGTGCTTTAGAACTAATCCATGAATACACGAGTGCACTATTTAAGTTGATCTGTGGTGCAATATAGTCTTTGTACTGAATCTGTCTCGTTACTGTTGTATAGTTATCATCCTTATCAAAGACACCTAAAGTAACGATTCTTGTATTACCTTCTCCAAAAGAACTCATATTCTGTACAAACACTTTCTTAGTAATATCCCCATCTTCCTTATCAGTGGCCTTAATACCCTTTAATAGTGCTTTGGTTGTCTTCTTCTCATCAGCATTTGCCTTAATCTTTAAAGTACCTGTAGGTACTTTAATGACAGGTGATTCCCCTTTTTGAGGCTTATGGTTATCATAATAAATGAAACCAAAATATAAAGCCGCAATCACTAGGAATATGATTCCGTTTCTGACCTTATTGTTCATACCTTTCCCCCGTTTAATAATTTCTCTGGATTCTCATTGAAGATTCTCTTCGCATAAGAACTACCAAAATAAGTCTTTACCTTCTCAAATGATTCATACATGGCAGGATATCTGTTACGTAAGTTATGTGCATCACTACCTACTAAATGTATCAATCTTCTATCCAATAAGTCATATACTGTATCTTTGACTATAGAACCATAGTCTCCAAGTATTGACCCTTTATTCATCTGTAGATAGCCACCTATCTCTATAATGCGTGGTGCAAGTTCTGTATTTGTCTGGAATGCTTCAAAACGTTCCGGATGGGCAATAATAGGTGTACATCCCTTTTCAAGCACACTTTCTACTGCTTCAAGAATAACATCCACATTGACATCAAAATAGAATTCTACTAATAAGTATTTTGTATCTGCAAGAGTTGTAATATCCTTGAAATGTTTTTCAAAAGATTCCTTAGAACTATATAAGAACTCACATCCTAGATGTAGTTTAATAGGAATACCGACATCCCATACTATATTTCTAAACTCTTCAAAAAGATTTTCAATCTTTTCTCTAGGATTATCAAAACCATATGCATAGGCAAGATGTGGCGTTAAGATGATTTCTTCTGTACCATCTTTATAAGCCTGATCTAACATCTCTAGACTCATGTCTACACTCTTAGAACCATCGTCTACGAGAGGAAGAATATGACTATGTATATCAATCATAAGTTCACCCCTTTTTACATTTAGTGAATAGTATAACATCTTTTCACACATTTTGGGAGTTTTGACAACACTTAATGCACGAATAGAGTAAAAATTACACTAAATTCTTATTTTTACTTGTATAATCTCATAATCAGATGCCTGAAAGGTATCAAATGTAACCAGATCTTCTCAAAAAATACCCACCAGAAGTCTCCTTCAGTAATCTTTTTATCTTTTCTATAGACTGTATGTATGATTCCAAACACTTGTTTAGGGTCCACAGGACCTTCCATATCTGTCTGATTATCACCAATAATATATAACATGCCCTTCTTTATATGATGTATTCTATGCATCACATACTGCCCATTCTCTCTTTGGAAGAAAACGATATTTCCCTTCTTAAAAGGTTCAACAGGCTTAGATATTATGACACTATCACGCATATGAATCAAGAAAGGATTCATAGAGCTACCTGTGACAGTAAAACGTACATCTTTGCCCTGATTTATTAAATCTATTAATACAGGCATATATTCATTTATATCTACTATCTTCATCTTAATGTGATCTGAACGATTTCTGCTGGATTATTCATCCTAGGCAGCGCTTCTCCAGAACTACTCACCCCTCTTGTAATAATCATATTATTAATGCCTAACCTATATAAACCATAATCATACTTAGGAAACCATCCCTGCTCAGGGGCATACAACCCCTTGCCATTAGGAAGAATAATCTGTCCTCCATGGACATGACCACTTAATATAAGTCCTACATTCCACATATAGGCATCTGCATAAATAAAGGTATCTGGTCTATGACATAACATAATACGATAACTGTCTGTTTTATTAAATGTACTTAAGTAACGATAGACATGATTATTATGCATGGACTTTTTACTTATACCCCCATCTTCATTACTGAAGGCATAATCATAGAGACCACCTACTCTTATACTATTACCTTTCACTGTTATGTCTTCATAACTTTCATCTAAGAAGTGTACACCCGTACTTTTAATATTCTCTATCTGGAAAGCATGATGACTATAATACTCCAACTCATGGTTTCCATAACTCATATAGACAGGTGCTATACCCACTAATGAATGTAAGAAATCAAGTGTACTTTGATCACTCTTAGATTCATTATCAATAATATCCCCTACACACATAATCAAATCAGGCTTTAACTTCTTAATCTTATTTATAATCTGCTTCTTAATCTTTGTATGATTATCATGAACATCCGCTATCATGACAATATTAACAGGGCTATGAATCTTATCTGATTTCATTGTGTATTGTGTCACATCAATTGTGTAATAAGACTCATACACTAAATAACCACTTCCTAACACAATACACATACATAACATCACAATACAGCTTATAACCTTCTTCTTCATTACAAGACCTTCTCTAGAGTTTCTACAGCTTCCTTTGAAATAGTACATCCCAGATGATAGAAAGACACATTGTCTATTAAATCCTGTAATAAATCCATAGACTTAAGTACACTTCTCTTATCCCATCTATTCACTGTAAGCTGACTATAGGCTTCCTTAAAAGCAGCTATAGGGCTTAATTTCTCTATCTTATTTTCTTTTTCCTGAGATAACATCACAACACACTTAATAGGGACATTCTTATTATGACATACACCACTAGACCCACATACAGGCCATCCATGTGCTGTCCATACACCATCATCCTTCATAAGTAATCCCTTATCACCATTCACTACGTGGGATCCTTTATATTCTTCCCATAATGTCGCCTGTGTTGTCTTACCTGTACCACTAGGTGCTGAGAAGAGAATCGCATAATCCTTATACTGCATATAACTGCAATGAAGCACTAATGCATCCTTCTCTAATAACTTCTTCTCTAAAGAGAAGAAAGAACAGAAGAATGGATCTACATACAATTCTCCTAAAGTATCTTTTAGAATAATAGATCTTGCACTATGAGGTGTTAATTCTTGATAAACCCCATAATACCAATCACTACCCTTAACACCTAGATATCTTGTTTCTAACCCATCACAATCAAGGATTAATAACTCATCCCTTTGAGAGACTACTCTCCCTTCTATTTGTGGTAGTGTCTCACTGACTATAAACTCATATGTATATTCAGGTTCTTCCTGACTTTCAAATATCTGAAAGTTAGGAGGAATCTTTATTAACTTCTCATCATAGATCAACTTAAATGTGAAAGTTCCAATCGTATATATACGCTCCATAATTACTCCTTTCCGATAGTTATTGCCATTCTACCATAATATTTTATATATTTGTAGAGAACTTATGTATAAGGACAAAAAGAAGAAGAAAATCAAAACTTATTTAACCAAATTCATAGACTTTTTACTTTAAGTATTATAAAATACAAGTGAATCAGGGTAATGTGCAGGTTGACTCTCAATGAGTTGGCTTGTAGTATTATTCTGACATATAAAAAAAGGCCTCTGATGGTGTCAATTCAATTGACGCTTTAATCAGAGGTTTTTTTATTAATTCTTTCCTTTTAAATAATCGCTAAGTTTATGAAAAATGTTGCTACTAGATTATTA
>ERZ779851.1041-NODE-1041-length-26134-cov-5.737413_pt1 | contig 26134 bp, 26 predicted proteins | sample MGYA00511094_ERZ779851 | MGnify/ENA primary metagenome ERZ779851 (study PRJEB29588, sample SAMEA2155512) | human gut metagenome | biome: human gut; feature: human-associated habitat; material: faeces | place: Denmark | collected 2008/2010 ...
TGACAGCTTTGCCCTCATGCTTTTCCAAGATTCTGATTTAGATTGCTGGCTCTTGGAGGGCGGAGCATGAAAAACCGTACGGTTTTGCTTTATATGATGTTCGTTTTCCTGTCGAACTTCAGCACCATCTTGTATTTTCTAATCGTCTACCTTGAGTTCGTCGGGCTTTCGATGGTAGCGATTTCTAGCATGATGGTTGCATATCAAGTGAGCAAGTTCATCCTTGAAGTTCCCACTGGCTATATTGCTGATAGGTTTGGACGAAAGACAAGTGGTCTCGTTGGCGTCGTGGGAATGCTTGGATACTACGCCGCCCTGCTTTTCATCCGTTCTCCTCTGCTTTTAATCGGCGCGTTTGCTCTCAAAGGTTTTGCCGTTGCATGTGTGAGCGGATCCATAGAAGCAATTTACATTGACAGCGTCTCTCAGGACCAGCTCGTAAGACTTAATGTCGTTGAGCGATTTGTTTTCTATGCCTCTTATGCCACAGCCACAGACCACTCCAACGTTCTGTTTCTTTAATTCCATCAGCAACACATCCCTGATTGCAGTTGCCTGCTCGCTCTGAGGATAATATCCGCCGTTACGCTCCTTTGGATATATGCCAAGTTCTTTAAAGAACTGCAGTGTCTCTTCCAGTCCAAACTGCTCAAATACAGGTGCAACAAAAGCAGGGTTCTGTCCGTAATATTTGTCCACACCCTGCACTTTATTTGTATAATTACATTTACCGTTTCCGGTTGCTAAAATCTTCTTACCAGGTACTTCGTTGTGCTCTAAAATAAGAACTTTTGCACCGTTTCGTGCCGCCATAATGGCTGCCACCAATCCGGCAGCACCTCCACCGACCACAACGACACCTATGCGTTCTGTATGCTTACTCATGCCAGTTATTTACTCTTCTCTCTATTTCTTTTGGACTGCTATGCAATCAGACCCATTCAGCCTTTTAGATTGTATCATAACAGTCTGAAACAATCAACTTTTTAACTGGAATAGCTTTCTAAGAAACGGTATAAATCTTCCAGTGTATCAAAGGTTTTTCCATTGCTGATTTCTTTTTTCAATTCTTCCGGCAGTCCCTGATACGCAATTCCAGTATACATGTATAAGGCATCCTCTTCGCCGAAATAGACATTCAGGTACCCGTCCTCTTCCCGGATAACAAATGCTTTTTTATTCTGAATGTTTGCACTTTCCACGCTATCCTCGAATTGCTCCGTCGCAGCTTCCTGAATCTCTATTATTTTTTCCTGTTCTTTTTCATTCAGTTTCAGATAATACTGTCTTCCACCAATCCATGCAGAGATAGATAATACCAGTGCTCCAAGGAAAAAAGTGCGCATACGTTTTGTGTTTTTCATATTCATCACCACAAACAGTATGCGCAGATTTTTTCTTTTTATACAATTTTTTCAAGAATTCTATGTTTTGCCCTTTTATTGCATTTTTATAATAAATGTAATTTCTTGGCAATACGGACGAAAAGGTATCCCTTCGGGAATTTCTTTAATTCTTCCTCACTTAAGCCTTTTAATAATAAAAGCATTGCACCGTATACAACAGCTCCGATTACAATTGCAAGTATAGCTGCAATGGCATTTACCTTAATAACAGCAAAAATACCTTTGTAAACGCCAAAGACTACGACACCCATAATGGCAGAAGCTGCCACCGGGATTAAGAAAGTTTTCACAACTTCCTGACGATAACCACTGTATTTCCGTAAAGACATTGCGTTAAAGAGGCACATAAAGAATGCAAATAAAGCATTCGAATATACCACTGCATAAATACCAAGATGTAAACCAAACATCATCACTAATAGTGCAATCAGATGCAGTCCCAATGCGATAGCCGCATTTTTAACAGGCTCTCTCATCCGGTTAATTCCTTGTAACAATCCATTGGATAATGTAGAAAGGGAATAGAATAAAATTGCCACTGCTCCCGTTGTCAACATGGTTGCTGCGGTAGTTCCTGTACTGCCATAAAGATGAAGCAGCTTTAATATCGGTCCTGACAGCACTGCAATTCCAATGGTACAAGGGAATGCAATCACCATAATAAAGCGGATTGCAATATTAATCTGGCTTCGTACGGACTCTCTGTCCTTTCTCGCATACGCACCGGTAAGATTTGGTACACAGGAAGCCGCCATCGCAGAAGCAATGGAAATCGGAATATTGATAATGGTCTTATATTTTCCGGAAAAGATTCCCCACCAGACATCAATATCATCCGGCTTATAGCCCTGTAGTTCCGCTACGTTCTTATAGATACCCTGATCTAAAATTGCACTGATATTATAAATTGTGGTACTTAAAAGTACCGGAACAATGGTCATAATCAGTACACGAAAGACATTCTGATAGGATTCTGTTTTGCTGCTGGTATCCCGGCGCATCTGTCGTTTAAAAATACGTTTGTATGCCAGAAACAACATTCCAAGGAATAAAAGTGCAAATACTGCTCCCATATTGGTACCCAGTGTTCCACCTGCAGCACCGTAAGCAGAGCCATACTTTTCTTTATTTCCAAGCACTGCTCCGATTCTTGCCCCATATCCATAGAGGATATAGGCAGCTGCAATACTGACAATCGCATTGACAATCTGTTCGATAATCTGTGAAATGGCACTCGGCATCATGGTACCAAGTCCCTGGAAAAATCCACGTAAGACTCCTAATACAGCAACTACCAGTATCGTCGGTGCCAGAACCTTCAATGCAAAAATACTAAGGGGCGTATTCAGCATGTTTGTGAAGAATGACGCACCAAAGAAAAGAATCAAACTTGCAGTAAGTCCGGTACCGGTTGCTAAAAGCAGGGCCCCTTTTACAATTCGATATGCATTTTTTCTTTGCCCCTTCGAGACACGGGCAGATACCAGCTTGGATACCGCCAATGGCAGGCTGTATGCAGAAATAATCAGCAGGATATTATAAATTTCAAAGGCTGCACTGTAATAACTGTTACCGGTATCTCCAATGATATTGGTCATCGGGATACGATAGAGCAGACCGATTATCCTGCTGACTATAGAGGCAATTGCAAGAATGGAACCCTGTACTAAAAAGTTGGAGTCACTCTTTTTTCCTGAACTCATAAATTTACCTCAAGTAATTTTTGAAATAATTATTTTGCGGAAGGTGGTGTAAACTCATCTTCTGTTGCATAGATATTTAATTTCTTCTCCATATCATTTAACAATACACATACCATGGTTTTACCCTGGTTTAATGTGATTTCATTTCCGGAAGCGTCATAGTATCTGGTTGGCTCGTTTTCGCTTGCTTTCTTCCATGTCACATCAATTACTTTACCGTTAGTAATATATTTTCCGGTTCCTTCACCGGTGCTCTCAACATCCAGATAACCGTGTGCATCATCTAACTTGGTATAATCGCAGTACTGAAGCAGAATGTTCTTAAAAGCAAGCTGTGTGCCTGTATTTTCATCCATATGCTCTTTTTTATACTGGAAACGATAGTATAAACCATCTTCACTGTTATATACAAACCAAGGATTGTTTATATAATATCCCGGCTGAACCACTGCTGCATCTGCTCCGTCTGTAAGTTCAATTTCTTTTTCATCATCTTCATTAAACTGATAATGTCCTTTATAATCGGAAGGCAGCTCGGTATCATAACCTTTTAATTCAATTCCGGCATCAATACCATCTGTGCTTACAAATGCATTGTGTGGAGCCTTTCTTGACTTGTCACGATAGAAAGTAGCAGAATCAATGGCACCCTCTAAACCGTTTAAGTCCTCAACTTTGCCACTCTCTAACAGCTCAGTTGCGTAAATTGCCTGTCCGTAATGAATATAAATTGCATCAAATTCCATTGCATAATATGCATAGTAGTGACGACAGCTTCTTACAGAACCAATCTTGTCTAATCCGGAGTAATCCTGGAAAATTGGCATCAGACGGGTAATTCCTCCTTCAGCAGGAGCTTCGTAAAGTACGTCTGCCTGCGACAGTCCATACTGTGGCAATGCATCATTGGTATTTCCAATCATGATTGCAACCGGTTTCTTCTTTGCTAAATCTGCATCAATCCATTCACCGGTCAGGTAACTTCTTGCCATACCATCTTTGCCGGTTTCGGTTTCGGTTTCCTCTGCTTCAGAAACGGTTTCTTTCGGTTCCGGAGCTTCCTCTTTTTTCTTACATCCAGCTAAAAGACTGGTTGCCATCAGTGTCATGCATAAAACAATACTTAATCTCTTTTTCATGATGTTCCTCCATTTTTATCTTAAAATATTTAAGCATTCTAAAATCTCGCGCTGCTTTCCTTCCATCACTGCAGCTTCCTGCTCTTCCATGTGGTCGTAACCAAACAGATGCAACATACTATGTACAATCAGAAATGCAAATTCTCTTTGCATGCTGTGACCATATTCCTCTGCCTGTTCCCTGACCTTGTCCACAGAAATAATAATATCCCCCAGCAGAATTTCCCCTGTATCCGGATTAAAGCAATCCTCCGTCTGATTCTCTATCTGGGAAAAATCTCCCGGTACATCATATTCTAACATTGGAAAGGATAAAACGTCCGTCGGGCGGTCTATCTCCCGGAACTCTTTATTAACCTTCCAGATACCTTCGTTATCTGTCAGCGTAAGGCTGATTTCTGCTTCAAAAGGAAAATGCTCATGTTCCATTGTAAACGATATTACATCTTTTGCAAGTGTTTCATAATCAAAATCGAAGGTAACCTCCGCTTCTTTTTCTATCGCAAGGCTCAAAATAAATCCGCTCCTTTCGTTAAAAACTCTCTGATTTTAATAAACTGGTTCATGCCAAGATTCGCTTCATCATATAATCCGGCAGCCGATTTTTCGTTTAATGTCTGATAAATAATAATATCATGATTCCAGCTGTTCTTCACGGTTTCCTTGTCCAAAAGTTCAAATTTGGTAACAATACTGTCCACAATATGTACGATTGCGGACTCTATGGAACTAATAGCATTTAATTCACCATTGTATTCACTTAGAATCTTAACCACGTTTTTCGGGAAACAGTTAATCTCAGCAAGACGAACTCCATTTTCTACAAACGGTTCTCCCTCCAGCTTGCCAATCCGGTAGTAAAATCCTGCCGCAGCTACCGTTTTATCATCTGCCCCAAGCTCCTTTGCACATTCTTCTGCCACACTCGAAACTTTACGGGCATGTGCATAATCAATTTCCGAATAGTTTTTAATCTCCTGTACCAGCGGAAAATTTTCTGCAATAATTTCAGCTAAAGTACGTTCTTTTTCATGCTTCGTATAATAATACAGCCTGTCTGCAAAAAAGTACGAAAAAACTGCAGTCAGTATCATGCTGCATCCTGCGGATAAGTACTGATGATAATTGATTTCAAAGCTGCTGATATAATAGAAGATACTCGGAACAGCAAACGACAATGCAACGGTCATGATGCATCCATAAATTTTATATTTTTTCTGGCTGATTACCATAAGCAGAATTCCGGAAAGTACCGTCAGCATAGTATATGCCGCATATTCATAAAAACTGCCACTGGAACACATGCAAAGCAGTGTATTAAAATAAATTCCGCCTAAAATACCAATCAGCTCATTTCCGCCGCAGGAAAGAATCATGACCGGAATCATGACCGGTGCCATATATGCCGGCATAAAAAAGAAACCCACATAACAGGCTGCTGCTGCAAGAAAGCAAAGAAACAGCTGATGAAAATCACTTTTTTCATTCCGGTTCAGATGCCCTCTGATACGTTCCATTTCAATCACTGCAATCAGCAATGGCAGATATAAAGCATTTATAAAAACAAGCACCAGTACACGGTCTATGGTAAACTTGCAGATTATTGCCAGAAAAACAGAATAAATCGCAACGGAAATAAGGATTCCCAGCATACGAATCATTCTTTTGGGTGAAAATCTATCTTCCTTCATTTTTCGTTACTCTTTTCGTTCTTTTATTTGCTTTTGATTCATAATCGTCATAGGCTTTTACAATCTTCTGTACCAAAGGATGTCTTACTACGTCAGCGCTGGTCAATTTGCAGACAGATATCTCATCTACATTGCGAAGTACACGTAATGCCACATCCAGTCCCGACTTCGTTCCCGGAGCCAGATCCTTCTGGGTAGCATCTCCGGTCACCACAACCTTGGAGCCAAATCCAATACGTGTTAAAAACATCTTCATCTGTGCCGGTGTAGTATTCTGTGCCTCATCCAAGATAATAAATGCATTATCTAAGGTACGGCCTCTCATATAAGCCAATGGTGCGACCTCAATAAGCCCCTTTTCCATATTCCGCTGAAAGCTTTCTGCTCCCATAATCTGATACAGTGCATCATACAGCGGGCGAAGATACGGATCTACCTTGCTCTGTAAATCTCCCGGAAGAAATCCTAATTTCTCACCGGCTTCAATTGCAGGACGGGTTAAAATAATACGATTTACTTCTTCATTCTTAAATGCAGTAATTGCCATTGCCATGGCAAGATAAGTCTTTCCGGTTCCGGCAGGCCCGATTCCAAATACAATCATCTGCTTACGGATGGCATCCACATAAGCCTTCTGGCCTAAAGTCTTTGGTTTCACCGGTTTGCCGTTTATCGTATGGCAGATGCAGTCCTTATCGATTTCTACCAACGAGCCTTCTTTATGTTCTCCCAAAAGAGAAAGTGTATATGCAACCTTCTGCTCATCAATCATGTTTCCTCTCTCTGCCAGTTGTAAAAGTTCTGCAAACACTTTGCATGCACCCTCTACATTTGCGGTATCTCCAATGACTTTGATTCCTTCATTGCGGGGCACTACCGTAACATTTAAGGTCCGTTCAATCAATTTTATATTATGGTCAAATTGTCCGAAAATATTGGAAACATGCTCTGCCGGTATATCAATTCTTGTTTCATTCAAGCTCATTTAATACTAGCCCTTCCTCTGTGTCTTCTGTATCAGGTGCTGTAAGCTGTTCCGTTTCATGCCTTAAAGCAGCTTTTGTGCGCACTTTGATGATTCCTTCCATGATACAGTTTTTATCGTCCATATCTATAATAACATTTTTTTCTAAAATTTGAATATTTTTTTCTGCTAAATGTGACAAATAAATATTAAAATTTTCTGTAGCAACCGCTTCTGCCTGCTCTTTCGTATAAATTTCCTGTTCTGTCCGATACTCTTTTAAAGTACTATAATAGATTCCAAGTGGCAGATAAAAGTCCCCATGGAGGCAAAGCTGCTTATAATCCGTGGTTTTGTCTGCACATTCAAATTCACCGCTTAATGCCGGAAGTGTTATTACTTTTCCAAAGAAATCAATGGAATACCGTTTCTTTTCTGCACCGGTCATTCTTTTTTCCTCGTGGGCAAGGGAAAATTTATCATGGTAGGGATATTCCGTCAGTAGATATATATCCGCATCTGCATTGCAATATTCATAGGCATACCGTTCCCCACTGTCATTGGTCAAATCAATCCTGCCACTTACTAATATATCTCCTGCCTTTACTGCATCGCCGTTCTTTACTAGTGGGGTTCCATTTCTTGTAATAATTGATTCCACTGTCGCATCCTCTTCTGCTATCAGGTCTGAAGCTTCATACGGCAATTCTTCCATTGCTTCCTGCTGTACCAGATTTTCCTTGATTAATACCGTCATTTTCGTTCCGTAAATCTGTACCGATGCCCAGATGATTTCCGGAAACTGTGCCCGCAGATCCCGTTCTAACTGTTCGCAGTTAATTGTACGAATCCGGTCTCCATAACCACAATCCTCCTCATCAAGAAATGTTAAAACGGTTTCTGTCGTAACAGATGAATTACCATCTACCTCCACATTCCAGATAAATCGTGATAAAAACCACACCAGACCAGCTGCGAGAATTACTCCCATCAGGAAGCATTTTCGTTTCCGGTAACGGTTCATCCAGAACGGAAATCCTATTTTGCGCAGAATCCGAATCCTGCATCCGGTCTTGCTTACAAACGGACGGATACTCCAAAATGCACGAATGCTGATAAAAAAGCGATAAACATCCTCCTCTTTTCGAAGATTCCAGATTAAAATATTGTGATTGCCACACAGATTTAAAAATCGTTCCGGAGCATAACCACTTAAGACTACCTCAAGGTAACCGCCTATATATTTAAGCAGGGAAAGTGTTGTCATAGAAAACCTCTATTCATACTCAATACTTTGGATGATTCCTGTTATTTTCATCTCTTCATTCGTATAATAGGAAATGTTGAGATTTTTTCCACGAACAAGAATCCGGCAGCTTTTCGCCTGAATCCTGATATATTCTTTCTCGTATTCTAAGATTCCCTTATAATTTTCCAACAGCAGTTCCCTGTTACCCATAACGGTTACAATTGCTGCCCGGTAGACTAAGTCTTTCGGCAGTTCTAAGGATTCCACCATATGATTTTTAAAATCTTTTTTTAACTCTTTCTTATTGTTTTTCCTCATATATAACTATATGAGTTTTTTTCTTTTCTATGCGGTAATATATTTTAAAACTGTTTCCGGTGCATCCAGTGGCTCTTTACTGAAAAGAAATGCATTTTGAACCAGTTCCTTTGCATCGTTGCATTTTGCTGCATCATTACCATATAATTCGGCCAGACATTCTCCTTTTTTTACGCTGTCTCCTATTTTTTTCTTAAGGCGGATACCGGCAGTTAAATCAATCTGACTCTCCTTTGTCTCTCTGCCGCCGCCAAGGCTCATGCAGGCAGTTCCAATTGCCATAGCATTTAAAGCTTCTACATATCCATCTTCCGGTGCGGTGATGGTCTCTGTAATTGCTGCTTTTGCCAATAACTGCGGATGATAAACCTGTTCCTTTCTGCCACCCTGTGCTTCTACAAAGTCTGCAAATTTATCCAGTGCTTTTCCGCTTGCAATGACTTTCTCCATCATTGTTCTTGCTTCGTTTTCATCTTCTGCTACACCGGCAGCCTTTAACATAAGATACCCTAATGCATAGACAACATCCATCAGATCCTTTGGCCCTTTTCCATTCAATGCTTCAATGGCTTCCTGCACTTCCACAATATTGCCTACTGTATTGCCAAGAGGCTGTGACATATCTGTAATAACCGCATAAGTTTTCTTTCCTGCACTATTTCCGATGGCCACCATAATCCGGGCAAGTTCCTCTGCCTTTTCCACAGTCTGCATGAATGCACCGTTTCCGGTCTTTACGTCAAGGACAATGGCATCCGACCCGCTGGCTAATTTCTTACTCATAATGCTGCTGGCAATTAAGGATTTCTCCGCTACCGTAGCAGTGACATCCCGGAGTGCATACAGCTTCTTATCTGCTGGTGCAAGATTAGCAGTCTGTCCCGCAATTGCAACGCCAACCTCTGATACCTGCTTTAAAAAGGCTTCTTCTGATATGGAAGTGCTGAATCCTTCAAAGCATTCTAACTTATCAATGGTTCCGCCGGTATGACCCAATCCTCTTCCGGACATTTTTGCTACCGGAACACCAAGTGCAGCAATAATTGGTGTCAGAATCAGAGAGGTCTTATCTCCTACACCACCGGTGCTGTGTTTATCCACCTTTACGCCTTTAATACCGGATAAATCAAGCACATCTCCGCTATCCCGCATAGCAAGTGTTAATGCCAGTGTCTCATCGTGATTCATTCCCTGAAAACAGATTGCCATCAGCATGGCTGACATCTGATAATCCGGCATTTCACCGGTTGTAAATGCATTTATCATCCACTGGATTTCTTCTTTGCTTAAAGCAGTTCCTTCCTTTTTCTTTAAAATGAGGTCGTACATCCTCATAAAATCTCCTCCTTTTATCCGTTTCTTCTATTTATGATACGGTTGCTTATTTGTGATACGGTTCATGATTGATAATCCGATAGCTCCGGTATAACTGCTCCAATAAAATAACACGCATCAGCTGGTGCGGAAATGTCATCTTCGAAAAGCTTATTTTTTCATCTGCACGTTTTAATACTTCATCCGCAATTCCAAGGGAGCCTCCGATCACAAGAACGATATGGCTGTTGCCCTTTACCATCAAGTCACTGACTTTTTCCGATAAAGCAACAGAATCCAGCATTTTTCCGTTGATTGCAAGGGCAATGACGTAGCAGTTCTTTCCCTCTAAATATTTTAAAAGACGTTCCCCCTCTTTACGACGAATCTGCTGTTCCTCTGCCTCGGATGCTCCATCCGGTGTCTTCTCATCTGCCACTTCCACAATTTCAAGCTTACAGTATCTGCCCAGTCTTTTTTCGTACTCGGCAATGGCATCCCTGAAATATTTTTCTTTGATTTTTCCTACGCATAATATTGTTATCTTCATACTTGCAGTATACCTTATTTCAGAAATACAGACAAGGTTATTGTATCGTCGGATAAAATCACTTATAATAGTATTATTATAACGAAAGGTCAGGTACATAACATGGTATACAAGGAGAAAGATGCCCAGCTGGAAGATAATCGTTCTACCGCTTATACATTCCTTGGAGTTGGAATTGCCGGTCTGATTTTTGTCATTCTTTTTGCTCTGGACATCATCAAATTACCAATGGCTGATTATATGCGTGTTATTATGATTGTTGTAATGTCTGTTCTGTTTGTTATTTTTCTTGGAATCGGAATTACACATTTCCGTAAAATCAACCAGATGTCTGCGGATGCAGATATGGAAAGCAGACGCACCAGCGAAATTATGGAATGGTTCTCTTCAAACTATACTGCGGAAGAAATCGACCATGTCAGTGGTGCTGACAGCGAGCCTTCCATGGAGCAGCGTTACTTTATCCGTTCCGACAAAATTGCCACACTTCTTCATGCTAAATTTGCCGGTCTGCCGGAGGATTATGAAGAACATATCTTAGAAAAGATTTATGCCGCTTACTATTCAGACAACAATGAATAAACAGCAGATTTCTGCTTAAATATAATACAATCAAAGGAGTAACAAAATGAAATTATTAGAAGAGAAAATTCTTGCAGAAGGAATCGCAGAAAGCGAAAACATTTTAAAGGTTGACAGCTTTATTAATCATCAGGTGGATCCTGAATTAATGAAAAAAATGGGCAAAGATATTGCAGAACATTATAAAGGAAAAGGTATCACACGTATCGCTACCATCGAAAGCTCCGGTATTGCTCCGGCTCTTATGGCTGCAGAAGCATTAGGCGTTCCACTTGTTATTTTAAAGAAACAGCCTTCTAAAATTTTAAATCATGATTTATATCAGACTGTTGTAACTTCTTATACCAAAGGAACCAGCTATGAATTAACCATTTCCGCAAAATACATCAGCGAAAATGACCACATTCTTATCGTGGATGATTTCCTTGCCAACGGCGAAGCTGCTACCGGTGCTATCCGCCTAATCCGTAAAGCACATGCCACCATCGCAGGTGTCAGTGTCTTAATCGAAAAAGCATTCCAGCCTGGTCGTGAAAAATTAGAGGAACAGGGCATTGATGTTTATTCTTTAGCAAGAGTATCCAGACTTGACAAAGGTGTCATTGAATTTGTAAAAGAAGACTAATTTTTAAAATCCCCGGAACGAAGGCAGATAAGAAACATTCTTATCTGCCTTCGTTCCGGGGTATTTTTTAATCCGCCATAGCTTATTCCGGAAGATAAATGTAATTATATCTTATCACCGGGCTTGCCAGTCCATGGTCATCTACCACAAGAACAGACAACACATTATTGCCCTGTGGCATTTCAAGTGGTTCACTGTATACATCAGAATCCTGTGTTGGTGTTGAGCCATCCCAGGTATAGTAAGCAGTGGAACCAGCGGGAACCTGTATACTGATGCTCTGCGCATCATAATATGTTCCGGCCGCAGGTGTTACATTAGCAGAATCCGGAGCTTCAAAAGTAATTTCATAATCTGCTTCTGCAATCTCACTATAAAAGCCTCTTGCATCCTTTGCTACTGCTTTGATGGTATATTCTTTCTCATCCTCTAAAGAAATCGGTTCTGTATATTCCATTCCCTTTTCAATCGGAGAATCACCGTTTAACGTATAATAAATGGTACAGTCTGAGTCTGCCATCAGTTCAATTTCAATCGTATCATTGTATTCCCCGGCTTCTTCCGAAAACTCCGGAGCCTTTACTTCATAATTATCAAACAGCGCTTTTATTTTATCAGAGTCTGATTGTTCATATAAATCCTGTAGTTTATCATATTCCTTTTGCTTATCATATAAGGCAATCAGCATCTGATACGCTTCTTCATTGTTCTTATCAAGGGTAAGTATCTGTAACAAATACGCTTCTTCTGATGTTTCATCTTTTCGGAGACGGTACAAATCAGCCATCCGGAGTAATACATCCACATTATCCGGCTGCAATTTCTCAGCCTGTTCAAAATAGGTCAATGCCTTGGTATAATTCTTCTCTTCCGTGTAACTGATTCCCTTCTGATACTGATAATCAAAAGATTTCTTATGGCTGTTCTGCACCAGAAGAACAATGATAACACCAATGATTGCAATAGCAATCAGAACTGATACTGTAATCAGAAGCTTCTGCTGTTTCTTTTTCTGTTCTGCCTCTTTCTTTTTCTTTTGGCTGTTTTTCAAAGATTTTTTCTTCTTTCCGTTGGAAGAGACATTCTTATTCGGTTTATCGTCTTCTTCTAATAATTCTTTTAAAATATCCTCTTCCACATTATAATCCGGAACAATCTGTGCTTCTTTTCCACATACAGAACAGTACACACAGCCTAATTTTATTTCTGCTCCACAATTTGCACACTTCATAGCCTTCTCCTATTCATGTCTCATAGCTTCCACACAATTGTTCATTAACATTGCAATGGTCATTGGTCCGACTCCACCCGGAACCGGTGTAATCGCACTACAAAGCTGCTCTACTTCATCAAATTTTACATCACCGGAAAGTTTATTGTTCTCATCGCGATGAATTCCTACATCAATGACAACTGCACCATCTTTTACATAGGATGCATCAATAAATTCTTTTTTCCCAATTGCAACAATCAGAATATCTGCCTCTTTACAGATTTCCTTTAAATTACGGGTTTTTGAATGCGTTACTGTAACAGTTGCATTCTCACGCAGCATTAAGATTGCCATCGGTTTTCCAACAATATTGCTTCTTCCAACGATAACACAGTGTTTTCCCTCAATATCAATGTCAGAACGCTTTAGAAGCTGGATGATTCCGGCTGGTGTGCAGGAAATATATCCTTTCTGTCCAATCATCAATGCGCCGACATTTTCCGGATGAAAACCATCTACATCCTTCTTCGGAGAAATGGCACGGATTACCGCATCCTCATCAATGCCCTCTGGCAATGGAAGCTGTACCAAAATGCCTTTTACATGTTCTTCTTTATTCAATTTATCGATTAAAGCCAGTAATTCATCCTGGGAAGTCTCTTCCGGAAGCTCATAAGAAAGAGAATCTATCCCAATATATTCACAGGCACGTTTTTTGTTTCTGACATATACACTGGATGCCGGGTCATTTCCTACCTGGATTACAGCAAGTGCGCCTGTGATTCCCTGTTCCTTTAACTGTACTACTTCTTCTTTTAATTCATCTTTTATTTCAGCAGAAATTCTTTTTCCATCAATTAATAATGCCATGATACCTCCTAAAATAATCCTGTAATTACGCCGTCATTAGTTACATCAATATTATTTGCAGCCGGTACTTTCGGAAGTCCAGGCATGGTCATAATAGAACCGGTAATAGCTACTACAAAGCCTGCTCCGGCAGATACATATACTTCACGGACATTTACGGTAAAGCCAGTCGGTCTGCCAAGCTTTGATGCATCATCAGAAAGAGAATACTGGGTCTTTGCCATACATACAGGGAAATTGCCCATTCCCATTTCTTCAATATGTTTTAATTCTTTTAATGCAGCCTTACTGTAAGTTACATCATCTGCTCCATAAATCTCAGTTGCAATCGTCTTAATCTTATCCATAAGAGACATCTCATCCTCATACAGAGGTTTGAAATGTGCTTCTTTATGATCTAAAGTATCCAGTACTTTCTTTGCAAGTTCGATTCCGCCTTCGCCACCTTTTTCCCATACTTCAGATAATGCGAATTCACAGTTTCTTTCCTTGCAGAAATTCTCTACAAATGCAATTTCTTCTTTGGTATCGGTTACAAAGGAGTTTAAGGTAACTACTACCGGTACACCAAATTTTTGAAGGTTCTCGATATGTTTCTCTAAGTTAACAATTCCCCTCTTTAAGCTTTCCAAATCTTCTTTTGCAAGGTCTGCCTTTGGAACCCCACCGTTATATTTTAATGCGCGGATGGTTGCTACCAGTACCACTGCGTCCGGTTTAAGTCCCGCCTTACGGCACTTGATATCAAAGAATTTCTCAGCACCAAGGTCAGCACCAAAACCGGCCTCTGTAATTGCAATATCACCTAATTTTAATGCTGTCTTAGTAGCACGGACACTGTTGCATCCATGCGCAATATTTGCAAATGGTCCACCATGAACGATGGCTGGATTGTGCTCTAATGTCTGAATCAGATTTGGTTTGATGGCATCTTTTAAGAGTGCTGCCATGGAACCGGTTGCATGTAAATCATCTGCCGTAATCGGAGTTCCGTCAAAGGAATAGGCAACAATGATTCTGCCCAGACGGCGTTTCAAATCTTCCATATTGTCCGCCAGACATAAAACAGCCATAATTTCAGATGCCACTGTAATGATGAAATGGTCTTCACGTACCATACCATCCATCTTGCTTCCAAGACCGATTACAATATTTCTAAGTGCACGGTCATTCATATCCATACAACGTTTCCATACTACCTGACGTGGGTCAATTCCAAGCTGGTTGCCCTGCTGGATATGATTATCTAATAATGCTGCCAACAGGTTATTTGCGGATGTAATTGCATGGAAATCTCCGGTAAAATGCAGATTTAAATCTTCCATCGGAACTACCTGCGCATATCCACCACCTGCAGCTCCACCTTTGATTCCAAAGCACGGTCCTAAAGACGGCTCACGAAGTGCAAGTACCGCTTTTTTACCAAGTAAAGCCATCGCCTCACCAAGTCCGATACTTGTTGTGGTCTTTCCTTCGCCGGCAGGTGTCGGGTTAATAGCTGTTACAAGAACCAGTTTGCCATCTTCCCTGTCTTTTACAGACTCCCATAATTCATCGGAAATCTTTGCTTTGTATTTTCCGTAAAATTCCAGCTCATCCTCGTTTATTCCGAGCTTCTCAGCCACTTCCTTAATATGTACCAGTTCTGCTTCCTGTGCAATTTCAATATCTGACTTCATCTTCATTTCCTCCTCATGGATTGTATTCTATAAATCTTTCTTAATTACCCTCTTCAATAAATGCTTCCAGCTGTTCCGGAGACATTAACACCTGTCGCGGCTTGGTTCCTTCATCCGGTCCTACTACACCAGCTTCTTCCAGCTGATCCATAATTCTTGCCGCCCGGTTAAAACCGACTTTAAAATAACGCTGAATCATTCCGATGGAACCTTTATCTTTATCAATCAAAAGCTTTGCAGCATCCAAGAAATAAGCATCTCTGTCATTTCCATCACCAGATGCCGCATCAGCACCAGTGCTTGCGGATACAGAAATATTGTTCATCCGCTCTTCAATATCACTGCTGTAGCCTTCCCCCTCATTGTGTTCCTTTAAGAATTCAACCACATCTGATACCTCTTTATCGGATACAAACGCACCCTGTACACGAAGCGGTTTCTGTAAGCCCTGCGGATAATAAAGCATATCGCCTTTTCCTAAAAGCTTTTCCGCACCGTTCATATCAAGAATGGTTCTTGAATCCACACCGGACGTTACAGAAAATGCGATTCGGGATGGCATATTTGCTTTAATCAGTCCGGTAATGACATTTACGGAAGGACGCTGTGTTGCAATGACAAGATGGATTCCTGCGGCTCTTGCAAGCTGCGCCAACCGGCAGATAGCATCTTCCACATCCCCCGGTGCAACCATCATCAAATCCGCCAGCTCGTCCACAATAATTACAATCTGCGGCATCTTCTTTGGCTTATCCGGATCATCAATATCTTTGATTCCTTCTATTTTCTGGTTATAGCCCTTCAGATCACGAACACCGTATTCTGCAAATTTCTGATAACGGTCTGTCATTTCAGCTACCGCCCAGTGCAATGCACCTGCCGCCTTCTTCGGATCTGTAACAACTGGAATAAACAGATGTGGGATTCCATTGTATACACTTAACTCAACCACCTTCGGGTCAATCATGATAAGCTTTACATCCTCCGGATCTGCCCGGTACAAAATACTCATAATAATTGTATTGATACAGACAGATTTACCGGAACCGGTAGCTCCTGCAATCAATAGATGCGGCATCTTTGCAATGTCCGCAATCATGACTTTTCCGGCAATATCTTTTCCGGCTGCAAAAGCAATCGGTGATTTATTGGCATGAAATTCCTCTGACTCTACCAGATCACGGAACATAACCGGAATACTTTCTTTATTCGGCACCTCGATACCAATGGCTGCTTTACCTGGAATCGGTGCTTCAATCCGGATATCCGCCGCCGCAAGATTCATCTTGATATCATCGGACAAATTTACGATTTTACTGACCTTTACACCCATTTCCGGCTGGAATTCATATCTCGTTACTGCTGGTCCGCAGTTGATAGCCGTAATTGTAATATTAATTCCAAAATTCTTTAAGGTCTCTTTCAATTTTGCTGCTGTCTGATTGAGATAATCTCTGGTATCACCGGAAGCACCTGCACTTCCCTTTTTCAGAAGATTCACCGGTGGGAATACATATCTGCCACCGGAATTTTCCTGTTTTACGATAGATTCTTCTACAGCCGCCACTTCATCTTCGATTTCCATCTTGTCCTGCTTCTTATTCTTCCTTGGCTTTTCTTCTTCCATTACAGGATGCACCGGTTCTTTTGGCAGATTGCTTTCTGCCTTTGGCTCTGCAATTGGTTCCGGCTCAAACGCAGGTTCAGATGCAGGCTGAATGATCGGTTCTACCGGTTTTACCTCTGCTCTGTGTATCGTTGCCACCGGCTCATTCATCGTATGAATTACCGGCTGTTCCATTTCCTGGCTGCCGTTGGTTGCCGTAAGCACAACTTTATTTTCTTCCTGTACCACCGGCATATCTTCGATATCACTCAAAGTAATTTCATTAATATCATCTGATTTGACTTTCTTTTTATCCGGGGATGGTAATTTGGTATCCAATGCTACACCGCTTACCTTCTTTTCCATCCGTCGTCTTGCCTGCTCTTTTTCTCTTTCTTTCTCCCGCTCTTCCCGGCGTTCCCTGGCAGCATCCATACGACGGATTGCATCATCCTTCGCTGAATCGTAAATGACTTTTCCGCCTTTTTGCATGCCCTGCATAATAGAGCGTTCTGTAATCAGCACCAGCGATATTATCAAAACAATAATATCAATGACATAAGTACCCGGCACACCAAAATTCGGACACAGAAGCTGTTCTAATAATCCGCCGATAATACCGCCACCGGCTTTATTGTCAAAGCCATATTGGAACGCAGATATTGCTCCGGCTTCCTTGCTGCTGTCTGTTACCATCTGCACAAACAGGCATAAAAAGGATACAAATAATACCGCCGCTACAATTTTGACTGCTGCTACTTTATTTTCCCGGTTAGACACTGCGAACACCACTGCTAAAAAGAGACAGATTGGGAATACATATGCCATTAATCCAAATATTCCAAAGAAAAAGGAACTGACTCCGCTTCCGATTTTTCCGCCGATTCCAAAATTGGCAAGCAGCAAAACAATACAGACTGCCAGTGTAATCCAAAGAATCACTTCATTCCGGAAGGATTCCTGCTGTTCCCGCTGTTTTCTTGCCTTTGATGCTGTTGTTCCCGTTGTTTTTTTCTTCTGAGTTGTCTTTTTTCTAGTTCCAGTTGCCATTTCAATCTCCCGTTTACATATAGAAATATCCTCCAATTGATACCAGTCCCATTATGAGACAGTAGATGGAAAATATCGTGAATTTCTTTTTACGCACTACTACCAGCATGGTCTTAATGCAGATATAACCGACTACCGCTGCCACCAGCGTTCCAACTATGTAATTCAAAATATCTGCAGACTGTAATGCTGCAAATTCAACATCCTTAATCTCTACTACCAGTGCTCCAAGTATTGCCGGAATAGACATGATAAAAGAATATTTTACCGCAAATTTGCGGGTCATTCCGGTAGAAAGACATGCTGTGATTGTGGTTCCTGACCGCGATAAGCCCGGCATGGTTGCGATTCCCTGACTGATACCGATTAAAAATGCATTGGTATAAGTTACCTGCTTTGGTGTCTTGCCGCCATCCGGAATCCGGTCTGCAATAAATAAAAGCACTGCCGTAATAATCAGGCAGATTCCAGGAACCAGTAAAATCTGCTCTGCCGCAGACACCAGATCTTTCGCTGCAATTCCAATAATTCCGGTTGGAATCGTGGAAACAATGACAAGCATCACAAATTTCCGGTAACTATTATGCACGATTTTGCGGTATGGTAAATCTTCTTTTGTTATCACACGTTTAAAAAAGGTTGCCACATTTACAAATGAATCACCAATAATGGCAAAGCCTTCTTTAATCATGCGGAATATATCCTTATAATATACAATAAATACGGCAATCAGTGTTCCGATGTGAAGCAGAATATCAAAAAACATTCCGCCGGTTTCTATTTGAAAAAACTGTTTAAATATTGCCAGATGACCGGAACTGCTTACCGGCAGAAATTCGGTTAATCCCTGTATCAGACCTAATAAAACAGACTGTAATAATGACATAGCTGCCTCCTTGGTATCTCTCACTACAGTTACTTGTATAAAATTATCAACACTGTGCATTAGTATACCATATTTTGATGCGTTTGTCATTACAGGCATTCGTTTTTCTGTTCTCGTATAATCTCATGCAATTTATGAAGTGCCTGGTCGATTCCCCCCACTTCGTCAATCAGTCCTTCTTTTACTGCATCCGCTCCTACAAGAATGGTTCCCAGATCCTTTGTCAGCATGGTGGTATTCATCATGAGCTGCTCTAATCTTTTCTCATCCGCTCTGCTGTGAGATGCTATAAAATGAATAATCCGATTCTGCATCTGCTGGAAATAATCATAAGTTGGCGGTGCTCCGATTACCGTCCCGCTCATACGCACCGGATGGATGACCATGGTTCCCGATGGCACAATAAAAGAATAGTCCGTTGAAACCGCCAGCGGCACACCAATGGAATGACTTCCGCCTAAGACAAGGGACACTGTCGGTTTACTTAAGGAAGATAGCATTTCTGCAATGGCAAGTCCGGATTCCACATCACCGCCTACTGTATTCAAAAGCACAAGAACACCATCCACCTGATCAGAATCTTCTATTTCTGCAAGCTTCGGCAGTACATGCTCATATTTCGTTGTCTTGGTATTGGAAGAAAGACATTCATGACCTTCAATCTCACCAATCACCGATAACAAATGAATCTTCTGATGCCATCGGCTGTCAGATAAGGAAATCTGCCCGGATTCCCTGATCAGTTCTTGTTCGTCTAACTGTTCCTTTTTCGATTCATCTTTTTTCCGTTCTTTGTTTTCTGTTTTTTCTATTTTTGATTCTGTATTTTGTAATTCTGCATTTTTGATTTCTTCATTTTTCAATTCCGCATTTGGGACTTTTTTCTTTAGCAGCACTTTGTTTTCTTTCTGCTCCATATCAGATGCTCCCTTCTTTCTGTCTGGATTATTTCTCGCTACTCGCGAAAAAAATAAGACAGGCAGTTTTACACTGTCTGTCTTATTATCTACATGATATTCTTTTTTATACCGGCCAGCCCTTTAAATAATTGTAAAGGTTCTCATAACGGCACTTAGAACTCTTCCAGGAGAAGTCTTTTGCCATGCCACGGTCAATAATCTGGTTCCACTGTTTCTTCTTATCAAAGAAAATGTGTTTGGAATAATTAATGACAGAAAGCATTTCCTCCCCATTGTAATTACTGAATGAGAATCCGTCTCCGGTATTCTCATATTCATTATATGGAACAACAGTATCTTTTAATCCACCAGTCTCGCGGACGATTGGCACTGTTCCGTAGCGGAATGAAATAAGCTGTGTCAGTCCACATGGCTCAAACCGGGATGGCATTAAGAAGGCATCGGCAGATGCATATAACTTATGTGCCAGGTCATCGGAGTAACAGATATTTGCAGATACACGATCCGGATATTTCCATGCATAATAACGGAACATGTTCTCATACTGGCCTTCACCGGTTCCAATTACTACAAGCTGTGTAAAGTCATCTACGATACGGTCGATAACGAAGTTAATCAAATCTAAACCCTTCTGGTCTGTCAGACGCGAAATAAGACCAATCATATATTTCTTCTTATCTACAGTCAGTCCTAAGTCTTCCTGCAATTTCAGCTTGTTATTGACTTTCTTCTTGCGGAATGACTCAGCATCATAGTTACAGTAAATCTTATTATCTGTTGCCGGGTTGTAAACCTGATAATCGATACCGTTTACAATTCCCTGCATATCATAATGACGGGCGGAAAGCAGACCATTTAAACCTTCCCCATAATTTTCTGTCTGAATCTCATTGGCATAAGAATCACTGACTGTGGTAATGTAGTCTGCATAAACCAGACCACCCTTTAACATATTAGCATCTTTCTTATATTCCAGCTTATCCGGTGTAAAAAGTGATGCCGGAAGTCCGGTTAACCCCTGCATGGTCTTAATATCCCATACACCCTGGAATTTTAAGTTATGAATAGTCATAACAGATTTCATACCCCAGAAGAACATATCTCCCTGAAACTCGTTTTTCAGATATACCGGAATGAGACCTGTTTCCCAGTCATGACAATGGATAATATCCGGCTGGAAGCCGATAACAGGAAGCATAGATAACACTGCCTTATCAAAGAAACAGAATTTTTCGATATCCTGTCTGATATTTCCATAAGGTGAAAAACAGTCAAAATACTCTTTATTATCGATAAAGTAATATGTAATTCCATCTAATTCATATTTTAATACACCCACATATTTGCTTGGGATATAAGAACCTGTTCCCATGTAAAAATGTGTTACATATTCAAACTGGCTCCGGAAATGTTCCGGTATACAACTATAGTTTGGAATTACCACACGAATATCCCAATACTGAGGGTCAAATTCCTTTGGCAGTGCACCACACACGTCCGCAAGCCCTCCGGTTTTAATAAATGGTACACATTCTGATGCTGCAAATAGAATTTTCTTCATTTTGCTACCCCTTTCTGCTTAAACATTCTCCAATGCCTGTTCCAGGTCTGCAATGATGTCTTTTACATTTTCTGTTCCAACGGAAAGCCGGATTAAATCCGGTGCTACACCTGCTTCAATTAACTGCTCATCTGTCATCTGACGATGTGTATGGCTGGCAGGATGCAGGACACAGGTTCTGGAATCTGCTACATGTGTTACAATTGCAGCTAATTTCAGATGATCCATAAAGGATACGGATACTTCCCTACCACCCTTTAAGCCAAATGCAATAACACCACAGGTGCCATTTGGCATATATTTTTCTGCCAGTGCATGATATTTGTTATCCCTTAAGCCCGGATAGTCTACCCATGCCACTTTATCATTTGCATTTAAATATTCTGCTACCTTCTGGGCATTTTCACAATGTCTTGGCACTCTTAAATGTAAAGTTTCCAGCCCGACATTCAGTAAGAAGGAATTCATTGGGGATGGAATGGAACCAAGGTCACGCATAAGCTGTGCTGTTGCTTTTTCAATATAAGCCAGCTTACCAAATTTCTGAGTGTATACAATTCCATGATAAGATTCATCCGGCTGTGTCAGTCCCGGATATTTATCCTTATATTTCTCCCAATCAAAATTACCACTGTCAACGATACATCCACCCACTGCCATGGCATGTCCGTCCATATACTTGGTAGTAGAATGAGTTACGATATCTGCTCCCCATTCAAAAGGTCTGCAGTTAATCGGTGTTGCAAATGTATTATCTACGATAAGTGGTACCCCATGTGCATGGGCAACATGTGCAAACTTCTCAATATCAAGTACTACAAGGGATGGATTAGATAAGGTCTCCGCAATCACCGCCTTGGTATTTGGTAAAAATGCCGCTGAAAGCTCTTCTTCCGATGCATCCGGATCCACAAAGGTACAGGAAATTCCCTGTTTCTTAAGTGTGGTTCCCAGCAGATTAAAGGTTCCACCATATAAGGAGCTGGATGCCACAATATGGTCTCCTGCTTCACAGATATTAAATACTGCAAAATAGTTGGCTGCCTGTCCGGATGAGGTCAGCATTGCTGCTATACCACCCTCTAAATCTGCAATTTTTGCAGCTACTGCATCATTGGTCGGATTCTGAAGTCTCGTATAAAAATATCCGGCTTCCTCTAAATCAAATAACCGTCCCATCTGGTCACTGGTATCATACTTAAATGTAGTGCTCTGGTAAATCGGTAATACTCTCGGTTCCCCCTTGGTTGGTTTCCAGCCAGACTGAATACATTTTGTCTCAATCTGATAATTCTCTTCCATCTTTTCTTCTCCTTTATACCATATGTAATATATTATTAGAAAATACCTGCATCTATCTATCATTGTCTCTGATAAATGCAGGTATCAGTTTTATTCCTCCCAGTTGTGATATACTTCCTGTACATCATCATCTTCATCCAGAAGATCTAGGATTCTCTGGATATTGGTAATATCTTTCTCGTCTGTTAAAGAAACATAAGTCTGAGGAATCATGGTAACCTCAGCACTTGCCATTGGAATATTTTCTGCTTCCAAAGCTTCACGTACTGCACTGAAATCATCCGGTGCTGTAATTACTTCAAAGCTGTCTTCCTCTTCTGAGAAATCCTCTGCTCCGGCATCCAATGCCATCATCATCAAATCGTCTGCATCCATATCGCAGTCTTCCTTGGCAATGATAATCTGACCCTTCTGGTCAAAAAGGTAAGATACACAGCCCTGTGTTCCGATATTTCCCTGTCCCTTTGTAAATGCATTCCTTACATTTGCAGCGGTACGGTTCTTGTTATCGGTTAATGCATCTACAATAATTGCAGTTCCGCTTGGACCGTATCCTTCATAAGTAACCTGTACATAATTTACGGAATCACCGTCTCCGGCTGCTTTTTTAATACCACGCTCGATGGTATCATTTGGCATATTATTTGCCTTTGCTTTTGCAATTACGTCTCTTAATTTACTGTTGTTAGCAGGGTCTGCTCCACCCTCTTTTACCGCAATTGCAATTTCACGTCCTATAATTGTAAATATTTTTCCTTTTGCCGCATCATTTTTCTCTTTCTTATGTTTGATATTGGCAAACTTGGAATGTCCTGACATAATAAATCCTCTTTTCTATCCGTATTTCGTGTATTATTCTACCATTTTTTCATCCTGCTGACAAGTCGCAGTGTCAGACTCGGCAGATTCTGACCTTTCTGGAACAACATGTACATATTTTATCATCTTATCTTCCACGGAAAGTACTTCGAAAATATAGCCTTTGTATTTTACTTCAAAGACTTCGTGCTCCGATGGAATTTTATCAATAAGCGAAATCAGAAGGCCATTTAAGGTGTCATAATCCTCATCTTCAAAATCAAGATTCAGCGCTTCCCCTACTTCCTCTAACGGTGTCATTCCATTCATTACAAATGTTCCGTCCGGTTTCTTCTCTATATAGGTATCTTCCTCATCATGTTCATCTAAAATATTTCCGACGATTTCCTCTAAGATATCCTCCATGGTGACCAGTCCGGCTGTCTGACCATATTCATCCACAACAATTACCATATGCTCTTTTGCCGACTGCATCTCCTGAAACAATGCATTGATGTTGCGTGTCTCCGGTATGAAATCCACCGGACGGATTAACCCGTCAATTTCCTTAATCGGCTTCTTTAAAAGCTCCGGTTGTCTGCTGTAGGATAAGGTCTCTTTGATATGTAATACTCCGATAATATTGTCTATGGTATCAGAGTATACCGGCATTCTCGAATAATGGCTGTCTATCACCAGAGTGATTACATCTTCAAAAATGTCATTTCCATCCAGTGCAGAAATATTTTTACGGTGTGTCATAATATCACCGGCTTCTTTATCACCAAATTCAAAGATATTATGTATCATCTCCGCTTCATTTTCCCGAAGGACTCCCTGCTCATGGCCTTCATTTACCATGGAAATAATTTCTTCTTCTGTTACATCCTCGGAATCTTTGAATGGAAGTTTATGAAAAATTTTTTTAAAAAATCCTGTATTCGGACTCCCTCCGTCATCCATTTTTGAATACTCTCCTTTTTATACATATTTCTGAAAAATATAACATTTTAGGCAAAAATAGTCAAGTTATGTATATAATTCCAGACTAATCTTCAGTGCTTTGTCGATTTTCGACAGAATTTTTCCATCCAGATGACACACCTTATCTTTTAATCGTGTCTTGTCAATGGTACGAAGCTGTTCCAATAAAATAACCGAATCTTTTACAATGTCATATTCATGACAGGACAGCTCCACATGGGTCGGCAGCTTCGCTTTATTCATCTGTGATGTGATTGCGGCACAGATAACCGTAGGACTGTGCCGGTTTCCTACATCATTCTGTATAATCAGAACCGGTCTGATTCCGCCCTGTTCCGAGCCTACTACCGGTCTTAAATCCGCATAATAGATATCTCCTCGTCTGATAATCATAATATACACTCCATAGAATAGGTTTTACTGAAAGTATTACCAATTTTATCGAGTGTATACTGTTCTAATCCTGAAAATAATCTTTCTGTTCTACTTCTTTGTTGTTTTCGAAATAGATTCTTGGAATACGTTTACCAAGACAGCAGACAAATTCATAATTGAATCTGCCGGATAAATCCCCGATTTCTTCCGCTGTAATGATTTCATCGCCGTCTCTGCCAAGAAGTGTTACCTCTGTTCCAACGACAACATCCGGCACATCAGTAACATCCACCATAAACTGATCCATGCAGACTCTGCCAAGAATCGGTACTCTTTTTCCCTGAATCAGTACAGAACCTTTGTTAGATAAAGTTCTCGGATAACCGTCTCCATAACCGACCGGAATCGTCGCCACTTTTGTCGGACGGGTTGTAACATACGTTCCGCCATAGCTTACAGGCTTTCCTTCTGTCAGCCATTTTACATGGGCAACATGACTGATAAGTTCCATTGCCGGTTTTAACGGAACCCGTTCTTTCTCTACTTCATCTGACGGATACATGCCATATGTAGTGATACCCGCACGTACAATATCCATATTCGCTTCTTTCAGATCAATGATACCTGCGCTGTTGGAGCAATGATAATACTGGAACGTAACACCTCTTTTTTTCAGTTCTTCTTTCATCCAGAGATATTTATCAAGCTGCTCATTGGTAAATGTCTTATCTGCTTCATCAGACTTGGAAAAATGTGTAAACATTCCTTCCATTACCAGGTTCGGCAGTTTACTGATCTTTGCGATTTCTTCGGCATTCTCTTCTGTAATCTGGAATCCCAGTCTTGCCATTCCAGTGTCAAGCTTAATATGTACATAGACTTTACAGCCCATGGCTTCTGCAAGCTCTGACACTTCTTTTGCCATCTCATAACTATAGACAGTCATACGTACTTCATTGCGGATCATCGTATCCCACTGATCCGGGAAAATGCATCCAAGAACCAATACCGGTTTCTTCAAACATGCATCTTTTAATAAAATAGCTTCATCCAGCGTAGCTACTGCATAACCCCAGATATAATCCTTGGGTTCCAGAAGCTTTGCAATCTGAACGGCACCATGTCCATAACCATCCATCTTGATGACTGCCATCATCTGTGTATCTTTCTGAATATTTTTCTTCATCATCTCTATATTATATTCAACCGCATCTAAATCGACTCTGGCTAAAACTCTTGTATAATGTTTCACTGCTATTCATCCTCCAGTTTCATTAATGCTTTACTGATATATTCTATCAGATCTCTTGCCATTACACTATATACGCCTTTTTCAAATTTTGCAAGGT
>ERZ779851.1042-NODE-1042-length-26128-cov-5.726384_pt1 | contig 26128 bp, 27 predicted proteins | sample MGYA00511094_ERZ779851 | MGnify/ENA primary metagenome ERZ779851 (study PRJEB29588, sample SAMEA2155512) | human gut metagenome | biome: human gut; feature: human-associated habitat; material: faeces | place: Denmark | collected 2008/2010 ...
TCGCTCCGGCTGATGTCGTCGGTGACAATGCGGGTTGCCCTCTGGGTGTACCGCAACAGCTCCCGCGCATTCGCGCCGACCTTGAATGTTTCAGCCATCAGAACTCCACCCTTGCCTGCTCTGCGTTCCATATGCCAGTGACGGTCAGGCCGGTAAGGCTGCTGAACGTGGCGGAAAAAGGATTTTTCGTCACGTTTGTGCCGAATTTCAGCTCGATTGCATTGATACTGCCGCGCATCGCTGCCACGCTGGCGCGGATGTCACCATGTGCAGTGTCCGCAGAGTTGTGGGCATCAACGGCGGTGCTGATGTTCTGGTCAGTCTGAGCCTTGGTGTATGCGTCCACCGTCGGGCGCTGGGATTCAGACAACTTGCCATCCGCATCCAGTGTTGCCACGCCGCCGGGAGCACCGGCCTGTTCTGTTTTCAGATAGCTGGATTCATCGTTCGACACGCCGGGTACAGCGACGTTCACATTTCCGTATGCCATGGTTATTCCTCCTTCGGCTTTTCGCCCTGAATGATCCGGTACTCAGCAGTCAGCGCTTCCGCCGGGGCTTTCCTTGCCCAGATACGGATTTTCCCTGCCTGCGTTTCACAGGTCTGGCAAACACCGCAGTCCATCGCGGCGGTCAAACTGTTCGGCGACAAGATGATGTCTGCGCGATCGGTCGCCGTCACATCTGCGGCAGTGATGTCATAACGCATGGGGTATTCCTCCCACGTTTCATCCTCCACCCAGCCGTCTGCCTTGATCGTGACAGACACAGAGGACAGCCGGTCAGCCTTGGCTACGTCCATTTCCTGCATTGCTTCCAGCGTTGCATTGGACAGCTCACTTGCCAGACTTGCCGCATACTTCTTTGCTTCCTGTGCTACCAGTTTCAGGTGGGTTGCGAGTGCGATAATATTCATTCACGCTTGTCCTCCCTAAAAAAGCAGGCGAGACCGCCATGTGACGGTCTCGCCCCTCATACTTCTTTGGTAAGGTCAGTCAGCTTATGCGCCGAAAACCTCGGTCAGCATAGCGGTCACATCGCTGTCGGATGCGACGGTGCCGTGGATCACATCGGACGGCTCAGTGTACACAGTGGTGTCCACGCCGTCGATGGTGATATGACCGTTGGTCTCGCTGGCGGCGGTCTTGGTGGCACCAGCAGAAATGCCCTTCAGCTTTTCGCCCTCTGCATTGGTCATCAGACGCTTACCGGTCTCAGCGGCCACGAAGTCGGCAGGCTTCTTGCCGGAATCGGTCAGGTTGCCGCTTTCATCCAGAGCGGCGAAGTTGCCAGTGGTGGCGTTCTTCACCTTGTCGGCCTTGCCGCTGATGTCCACATACAGACCATCGTCCTTCAGAACCAGGGCGTTGCCGGCAGCAGCGGAAATATTGACCTTGACATCCACCTCATAACCAGCGATGGTAACGGTGGTGGAAGCATCCTTGCCGGTGGCCTTGGCCTTGTAGGTATCGACCAGAGCGGACATATCGAGGAAGCTGTAGGAGCAGCTGTCAGGGTTCTGGCCCTTCACAGCCAGAACCATAACGGGCTTACCTGCCAGCTTGGGGTCGGTAGCGCCGGGGTAGGTCTCGGTGCTGAATGCGAACTTCTGCACGAAGGTGGTCTTGGCCTGATCGAGGAACATCTCCTTCGGGAAGTCGAAGGTGAATGCCGCGGTACCGGACTTATCAGCGCTAGTGTAGAAGCTGACAGTGTTGCCGGAAACGCCCAGAGACTTAATGGCCTTGGAAACGTCGGTGTTGATGTTGTCGATCTCAGCCTTGGTCTTTGCGGCCAGATTCTTCAGAGCGGACAGACGGACGAGAGCGTTTGCATTGTAAGCCATAATAAAATACCTCTTTTTCTTTCTTATCTTATAAAATATCCGGCTGTCCAGCCTTTCCGGGCAGCCGGTCGATTACAGATCGTGTATTACTCGCCGAAAACCTCAGTGAGCATTTCGTTTGCTTCGTCATCCGAAGCAATGGTCACAGCTGTAGCACCCAGCGGGGCGAGGTCGCCGTTTGCATTCTGGATCACATACGGAGTAGCCGTGCCGTTCACAACGACGGACAGCATCTGGCCGACATAGGCGGTCGGATTGGTCTTGGCGTAGTTCTGGGCATCGGCCAGAGTGGGCCAGACGGTGGAAAGATCAAGGGCAAAAGCGTCCTGACGCTTCATAGCCAGCGGGAACTCCATGTTGGAGTATGCCTTTAAGGTATTATTCACTGCCATTGTCTATCCCTCCTATCAGCCCAGAGTGACTTTGAGAACTGCGGCGTTGCCGTAAGCAACAGCAGGCTCAAAGACCCAGACGTTGTAATCCTTCGCCGAATAACCATTCGCGCCCTCAACGGACACGGTGGATTTGGTGAAGGTGCTGGTGACATCCGCGTTCATGGCGGTCTCGTTGATGACCTTGGTGACGCCCTTTGCAGTCGCAATGCAGGCGATTGCCACACGCTGCGCACCGACGGGGACATTGATGGTCAGCGTACCAGCTGCATATGCCTTGCCAGTCTTGCCCAGTGCGCGGATGGCCGCGCTGTCCAGAGCAGGCTTGCTGGTGGATGCACCATAGAAAGTGTTGCGGAACGGGGTGTAGGCAGCGGTATCCTTGGTCTTGCTGCCCGCCGCAATGGCAACGACCGGGCTGGAGTCAGCGCCGAGATTGTCCTTTGCGGTCACGCCTGCACCGTGGGTTGCAGTCACGCGGTACTTCAGGCTGGACACGGCATTGTCGCCGCCTGCATCGCCGATGATGAAGCCAGCGCCGTCATTGCTGTCAGAGCCAGCGGTCAGGGATGCTGCATCAGCAGTAGTCACCTGCGTGGTGGCCTCATTGGTGATACGCTCGACCTTCCAGTTGGTGGCGGTAACGCCGGTGGCCGGGCCGTACTGGTAGGAGCCTGCATTCAGAGATGCGCCAGAGTAGGCCGCAGCAGCTACCTTAGTGCCGGCCTCAACTGCGCCAGCACCGGTCAGGGTGAAAGTGCCGATGGACGGCTGGGCGGTGATGCTGGGCTGGAGCCGCTTGCTGAAAATCTCGGTCAGGGCATCCATGACGCTCTTGCCTTTGGTGGAGAAAATGGACGTGCCGTTCTGGCTCTTGGTCAGGTTGCCGACCTGCGTATAGCCACCGGCCAACGTGATGTTGTCCCGCAGGATCACCTTATCTGCATCCACGCTGCCGGTCATTGCGGCCCACGCCGAACCGTCATAGAAATAGGCGGACTGCTCATAGGTGGAACCGTCCACGGTGGTGGTCACGACAAAGACATCGCCCTTCTTGGGCTTCACGTCCGTGTTCTGGGCGAAGTAGCCGGAGATCACGCTGTCGTCGGAAGTGGACAGGTCAGCTTTGGTCGCGGCGTACACCGTGCCGCCCAGACCGCCGGAGACAGCTTCCAGCTGTTCCTTGGTGGCGTAGCCGGAAAGATCAACAGTGGTATCGTCCAGCAGGACGACCTCATCATTGACCTTTGCGTAGATGTCGTAGTGCTGCGTCTTGTCGTTCATGACAAGATACATGATGTTTTCCTGCGCTGCGGATGCGTCAGGGATGGCTTCCGCCACCTCAAAGCGGGCATGACCTGCCTTGGAGATGGACTTGAGCCATTCCTGCTGCAAGCGTGCAGCGGTGGATTTGAGAGCTTCGAGGGTCACAAACTTGTTGTCTGCCATATAAGCCTCCTGTTATGCCGGTGTTTCGTTCAACTTTCTGCGGGGAAAATCTCGTCCAGCATCTTGTCCGTGTCTGCCGCAGAGACGACTTCATCCTGTGTGATACCGCTGGTCGATGCGGAGATCGTGCCGTCTGCCGACACGGAAACGCCAGAACCGATTTTCACGCCGCCAAGCCGGGTCGCCGTCGCCACAGGCAGCACATAGGCGGAACCACCGCCCGCCGTACCTCCCGGTGCCCACAGCGCCACCGTGGCGGACATATCCGCCGTCGGGATGTTCCTTGCCCAAAAGCGCAGGACACCGGCGAGAGCCTGCACCGTCGGACAAAGCCCGGCACGCTTTGCGACCTCAAGGGCCGCTTTATGTAAGGCAACACTGGGGAACATTTCCTCCGTCACGTCGTCAACTGCAACATCAACAACACACCGGAAGTCATCCATCCCCAGCATTTCCTCGTCATCAGATTCCCGCTGCCAGTCCCAACCGTCTGCGGGGATCGTGAAGTCCTTGATGATAGCAGCCCCGCCAGAGCTGCCCTGCTCCTGAATAAGAGCCTTGACCTGTTCTTCGCTTACAACGTCCCCGGATTCCTTGAGGGATTTCATGGCGTTGCCGACGGCGGCGGTGATGGCATCGGCGTGAGCGGAAGCATCTTTATTGTGCTTCTCGATTTCCGCCTTGACCATCTTTGCGAGAGCCTGCATCTGCGGGTCAACGGTAATGCTGATATTGGCCTTGTTCGACACAGCAAGCAGCGCCGCCAGCTCAATCTCAAAATCGCCGTTCACTTTCGTGGACGGGACTTCCACGCCGCGCTTATCCTGCATAATAAACAGGAGTGTTTCGGCATCGTCGTTCAGCCTGCCGTAAACGCCCACCTGATGCATGATGTACGTTTCATCTGCACCGGTGATCTGGATTTTTACCCGGCGAGCCGTCTCACCGCCGCTTTCAACGGTTTCGATGTCCAGCAATTTCAGGTCATGTGTTTCGCCGCTTACCCCGGTTTCCTCCGAAAGGTCTGCGTCAGCCGTACCGGTGCCGCTCACAGCGCGGGTGATTACCAGCGCACCACCGGAGAGAGATTCCGACAGCAGGGCGGCACCGGCGGCGGTGTAGTTAGATTTTTCCCAACTCACGTTGTCTGTCCTCCAATAACAATGTTTATCGCCGTGTGCGACCGCTCAACGGTGCCCGCCGTAAAGGCTCGTGCTTTCACTGCCTTTGCTTCAACGGCACCGGGCAGCGCCACGGCAACCTGCATTTTCGATCTTCCGACCGCACCGGCAACATACGCCTTTGCGCCGATTTCCCGCGGCTTGATCCTACCGGGGACCTTTACGGTGCAGGATGTCGCCATGCCGCAGGGTGCGGCGGCGATATAAGCGGGCGACCGTTCATGCGGTTCGACGATGTAGATGATGTGCTCAAGGTGAGCGGTACAGCGCCGGGCATAACCAAGGCGCTTTTCAATTTCTTCCGGTGTGTAGTAAATGACACCATCATCGGTAATGTCTACGTTCATTCGCCAGTAGCCCGGCCTTCCTCCGTAGTCATACCATTCACTTATCTTCACATTCGGATAAATCGAGGACAGCGCCTTTTGGACTGCCCACTCCGTTCCGCAGTACCGACGGACTTCCAGCGCAGTTTTGATGATCCTGCGCTTTGTTTCAATCGGATAGCTGGTGTCGTACCAGTCAACGCGGAACTGAACCGCAAGAATATCCAGAACCGCCTCATCTGCACGGTCAATATCCGTGTAGATTTTCAAGCGTTCGGCAGCTTCCAGTTCCTTCTTGCGCCGCTCCCTGAAAACTGCATCAAGGATCTGTACCCATGGCTCTTTGGCAACATCAGGCGGTAGCCCTTCGACTAGGCCGACTTCGTGGAGTTCAATCATCTTCGATTCCTCCGTATGTCACCTTGCAGCTTCGGAGCTTTGCCACCTGAATTTCGGAGACGGTTGTTTCGACCGGTGTCAACAGACGTGGGCGTTTCGCACCAGCTTCCCGTACACGCATAATCAGCTCCGCCGGTTCGATGTCCCGGCCGATTTTTCTCTGCCAGGTTTCATACTCCTTCACAGCTGCTTCCACATTTTCCTGAATCGTCGATGCATTCTTGACATTGCTCAAGGCAATATGGTAAGTAAGCTCGATGTCATACGGGATTTCTTTCGGCGCATGGCAAAGAACCAGATCACCCATCGGGCGCTTTACCGTGTCGAAATATTCCTGCATTCCGGTACATTCTTCCCTTGTCGGAACTCTGCCTCCGGCCATCAGAAAGTAAACGTGGATCGTGTATCCTTCCTTGCAAACGATCTTCGTATCTGCCACATCGGACCGCCAGCTCGATGCAAAGTATTCATAGGCATCCACCGGACCGGCCACGGAGAAAATCGAAGGTGCATAGTTGATACGTCTGGTAAATGAATCGTCACCTTCCGTATCCGTACCGCCCGTGCTTGCCGAAACACTTTTTGCCCCGGACACATACGGGATAGGATCCACCAGCACATTGATTTCGCCTTCGGCAATCCCATCGCTGTTGCTTCCTGCCTCATCCGCCACGGCAACTACGTCCACGGTCAGTTCGCCGGGTAAGATCTCCGCATACTTTTCGGTTTTGAAATACCGTTTGTCTGCCGTTCTCACCTGTGTTCCTCCCGGGATTCCGGTTGCACTCGTTCTCGGCGCAGACAGTGTGAATCGAATAACCGCCGTGGCTTTTCCGGCTTCCAGGCGTTCCACTCCAACAAGCGGAGCAAGGTTGTCCAAATTCGGTCCCGTGCTCGTAGGCAGCAGTTCCGCTTTCAGACACGCCGTGCTGTACTCCATGTTGTGATGCGAACGATGTGCCAGTGTCAAAAGGACAAGCCGTGCTTCAGAACACCGTTCCAACGATACCTCACCGTTGAAAAGTTCTTTGTTGTACTTGCCAAACAGTGCCTTGCAATCGGCCACAGCTTCTTCCAGCGTTTCTTCGCCTTCAATGTCGATGTCCGGGATGTTCTCAAACTCTTTTATTTTAGACAAGCTCGTACACCACCTTTGGAATTACAACGCCATGCAGCACATCACTGTCCAGCCAGTCCACCCGCACCACTCTTGCCCGCGGCTCAAACGATGCGGTTTTCTCTGTTACCTCAGCCACATATAATCCCTTTGCCACCGGAAGTGGCTTATCGACAAATATGTTTGGATTGATTCCGAGTTCTCTGTCGCCCTCTTGGCTCCCGATTGGTGTGGAATACAGTGTGCGAAGGCACTTTGCAATGTCCTGCACTTCTTTTTGTTTTTCGCTGTCACCGGACAGCTCAACCACCGTGCTGCTGAAGTCGATCATATGTACTCCTTTATGGTCAGGCTCACCTTGCACTGCATCAAAAGCCCGTGTTTTATCACCGAATCCCAGCTGTCGCTTATTTCAGTGACCCGAAACTTGTTTTGCGATACCGGTGCAAACCCGATAATCAGGTAATGAATCTCTCCGTTCTCTGACATTTCTGTCAGACGGTTCAGCATCTTGCGAGGATTCACGCCGAGTGCTGCATCCAGAAGAATATCAAAGGTGTACTCTCTCAGTTTCGGTGATAAATACTCTGCTCGTGCTTTTCCTCCCAGAACTTCATGTTCCGCCCAGTTTGCGCCGGTCGTTCCCTTGAAGTTTGACGGGGTGAGCACACGCAGGTGTCCCACGGAGAAAATCACATCGCCGAAAATTCCAACATACATTCCAAAACCTCCTTACAGGGGTGCGGATGTTTTCTTGCCAAGGTTTCCGGTGTGCGTATGCGATACCAGCGATTTGCCGGACACAACAACATCGCCACCTCCGCCCTGGATGTTCACTGTTCCAGCGGTCGCATTGATGGTCGATGCCGTCATTTTCAATTCGCCGGATGCTGCAAGCGTGATCCCCGCCGGGGATGTCACCTTGATTTCTCCGCCCTCGCTGATGGTCACGGTTGCACCGCCCACCTGGATCTCAAGACTTTTCGCCTTCAGGATTTTCTTTCCGTCCACATAGTCGGTCAGTTCTTTTGCATTTGCATCAAACTTCCGATATGCCTTTCCTCGTGAGTTGGCATAATCCTTTCGGTAGACTTTTTCTTTTCCTTCAGGCGGTTTGTTCTTTTCATTCCAGACGGTGCCCACCACAACAGCATCCTCCGGGCTTTCTCCTGGATGCAGGACAAGCACAAGATCATCAACTTCCGGTGTCTGGTACTCGCCATTGGACAGAAACGGCACCATTTCCGTAACGGTGTCGTCCCTGTCTGGGTAAGTAACTTCGCACTTTCCAGCCTCATAGTCGATAGAACTCACATTGCCGAATCTCACTTCACTGCTCATGCGAAATCCTCCTTTTCCACTTTGCTGGCCTTGACCTGTGTTTTGTAGCCGCTGGATGGAGATATGCTGTGTTCCATCTGATCAACGAAATACTTTCCGTCCATCTTTCCATAGCCAACTAGGTTAAAGCACTGCGCTGAAGCGCCGGCCGGATAGCCCAACATCGTAAAACTGATCTGGGTTGCTCCGTGGTTGGCATTCTTGATGGCCGCTATCAGGCGGGCTTTTGCGTCTGCCTCGCTGCTTACCTTTCCAGTAAGTTTAAGCTGGCGTTCGTCCGTGCCCACCTTGACGTTGATATTGATTTTTTTCTGTTTGTTGGTGTAGGTATAAAGGCCGCCCGTGTATGTTCCAGTCAGCTTTGTGTTCCACTTGAAACTTCCCGGCTCTACGCACAGGGCCGTCGGATTTCCAACGGGCCGGCTCTCATATACCGTCCATACAGGATCTTTCGCCTTGTACTTTTCCCGGTCGTACACCCAGAGCTTTGAAGTGTAGACTTTGATAACCAGTGCATAGGTGCTGCACAGATCTTGCAGAAAGGCACTATCTGTTCCGTCCTGTTCCTTTGCATCAATGCTGTGGTCGTCTCCCTCAAACTTCAGCTCCAATTTGTAACGGCCTGCAATGGTTTCAGCGATTTTCTTTACGCTGGTGTTCTTCCATGTAAAGGTCCGGTTTCTCTCGCTGAAGCTGGTGTCGTTCGGCTTTGCCACGCCGCCCATCGTCAGCGAATCAGGTGCACCGGCAAAACTAAGATCATCCAGCACGAATGCCCCGCACTCGGCGCTGTAATCTCTGTAGCCGCTCTCAATGCCCCCGATATTCCAGTCCTTTACAACAATAGCCGGGTAGAGCTTCACGCCCTTTTCCGGCATCCAGTCATTTTTCCATTTGGCAGCTTTGGCATTGACTGTAATGCTCACACTGTCGCTTTTGGATTCAGCCACATCCGTGTACTTGAAACTTTCCAGATCAGGTGCGATTTCTTCCGAAATATCGGTTTTCTCGTAGGTCAGAAGAACCGCAGCCTGCCTTCCTTTGGGTCTCGCTGCTGTCAGTACCATCATGCACCTGCCTTCCAGGGCGGAAGGTCTCCGCTCTTTTCAGCCGGCAGAGCTGGTGTTGACAGCACCGTGCCGGAATCGAACCGGACGATATGGATATATCTGGGGTTGTTCTGCATCAGCCAATCGGCTTTCAGCTCGCTTCCGTACACGTTCAGGGCAATCAGATCCCAGGTGTCACCGGACTTTGTGGTGTAATCAAGTGCCATACTGCGTGCGCCTCTTTTCGCGTTCGTACCGTTCCACATACTCGCAGAACTTCTCGTAACCTTCGTCCATAATGGAACGTAGATCTTCGGCATTCATGCTGCCGTAGATGGTGAAGTTTGGTGCATAAACATATGTGTTTCCGCTGGAACTCGTATAGGTACGCTGGTAGCTGTTGCTCGATTCACCGCGCTGGTTCCCGGTGCTGCCACCAGAAGCATCTTCGCTCCCGCCGATGGGCTTCAGCTCTACTTCCTGCTGGTAGTTCTGAAGGTCTGCCAGCATCGACAGATTTTGCCTTGTCAGTTCGCTGTTTCCAGCCGTCGGGAAGAAGTTTACATTGCTCAGGTCGTAGTTGTCCGGGTTTGCAGCGTATTCCAGCTTTGCCTTTTCCGCATCTGCTCCCCGGATAAACCGGATTGCCTTCTGAGTATTTTCGTTTGCAAGAACAGACTTGGCACCAGCAATCACTTTCCCGATTCCGGTGTTCAGCAGCTGTTGGGCTTTGCCCTGGTCATCCGACACGGTAGGTGTCGGCATTGCCGCCAGAGTTTCCAGCCCATCTACTGCATAGTTGGCGATCTCCGTGATACGGCTGAACGCCACACCAGCGTCGGACCCCAGTACCAATGCCGCTGCAACAGGCTGAACCATAGTGTCAAAACTTTGAGCCACCTGGTTGTAATACTGCTGGCGACGTGCTCTGTTGAAGTCGATCAGGTTAGAATCTTCTTCTGTAAAACCACCGTCCGCGAACATCTTCGGCTTTCTGCCGGGCAACCCCAGCAGATCACCCAGACCAACGCCCAGCAGCTTACCAGCGGTCAGCCAGGTATCAATGTTCTTTTCACGAACGCCGCGCCGGAAGCTGATAACGGCTTCCGGGCCAGCCTCACCAGCAATAGACGGTCCCTGCGTCATGCCGCCGTTGGCAAATGCCGGGACAGACACGGGTGACAGGTTGAATCCGAACGACTTACCGCCGATCACCGGAACCGGAATGCCGAACAGCGTTTCCGGTATTGTGAGCTGAATTTTGTTCAGCGCCCCAATGATGAAGTTGACCGCTTTCACGCCGATGGTTGCAACCTGCTTCAGGAAGCCGATGATGCCCAGAATCACAGGCTCTACCACAGGAAGCACCTTACCCACCAGATCCACCGCCACCTTGATGGCGTTGACCAGTGTGGTGCCTACCAGGCTTACCACCGTAGACAGCAGCGGCATGACCGCCGGAATGCCTTCATTCACGATAAAGCCGAAGATCTCAGTCAGCACCGGCTTGATGTGGTTTACTCCCAGATCTACAATCTGAGAGAACACACCGGCGAACGATTCAATCAACGGCATAACCGTCTGGATGGCAGGGGTCATAGCTCCGAACACGTCACCCAGATTTAGCCCTCCGATACTGAAGCCGGATAGCTTTTCCTGGATGCTCTGCAAGCCCTCCGGGGTGGTGAGTTGCCCGAACACCTGCTTCACGGTGTCGCCGATACCCGCTATCTTTCCGGTGAATTTGTCAAAGACGGCAAGCCCGCCTTCGCCAAATACTGTTCCGACGATGTTGCGGATGTCCTCGAAGTGATCTCCCAGCAGTGAAACCGCCGCAACGATCGTACCGATACCGGTAATAACGGGGCCGAATGTGCCAAGCAGCGACATAAAACCGCCGCCCAGTTTTGCGGCCACTGGGCCTACCGTCGTACCCAGTACGTTCAGCCCTGCGCCGCCGACATTCAAAGCTCCCTTCACCGTGCTCAAAGCGCCGCCGCCGATTTTGGATGCTGCACCCGCCACCTTGCTGCCGACACCGAGGACGGTAGAACCCACTTTGGACTGGCTGACAGTCTGCCATGCATTGGACAGCCCATTTCCAATGACCGTCTTTCCTGCACCGAGGAAATTTTTCACTCCACCGGCCATGCCTCCAAGGTCAAGACCGTTCGGTCCTGCAATGCCGGAAAGAATCTGTCCCGCAACACCGCCGGTCTTGGCGATAAATCGTCCAACCGGATTGCCGCTTCCGAACCCCACCAGAGCATTTTTCAGGCCGCCCAGCGATTGCCCGACATTGGAAACATACCTACCGGAGCCGGAGTTTTTCAGCACGCCCAGTAGGCCACCGTTCGTGCTAGCTTCCAGCACATCATTTACAAAACCGGTGTTTCCTTTCTTGGTTCCGCTTCGCAGGCCCTTGAAATTTTTCAGTGTTGCCCAGATGCCGACACCAGCGCCGTCCAACGTCTGCCCAATTTTTCCAAGGCGCGTTGTGGGCTGCTGCGCTCCGGCACCGGCCATCTGAACGCCGTACTTTGCATTTTCAGCAAACATTCCAGCATTCGATTTTGCAAAAGATGCACCGCCAACCGTCCGCTGAATCAGGCTTGTGGGGGTCAGCGCTCCCAACAGGTTTCTGACGGTGATGCCGCCGAATGTTCCGCCGGGGGCACCGCTTGGTTTTCCACCGATTGCAATGTTCCCAATGGTATTCAGCAGCGAGGATCCTGTACTATAAATCGTCGGCGCAAAGCTCATAGCTCCGAACGCCGCGACTATGGCAGCAATGGCCCCTGCCACTTCCGGCCCATGCTCTGCAGTGTAGTCGATGCCCTTCTGGATCCACGGCAATGCCGCCTGCGCCGCATTGCCAATTCCAAGCAGCGCGGAGTGCAACATCGGCAGAATGCCATTGACGATGTTGGACAGATCTGGCAAGCTCTCGGTGATACCGTTTGCTATGTCGATCCACATGGATGTCAGTTCTTTCTTTGCCGGAAGGAACTGATTGCCCATCTTGATAAGCAGGCGGTCTGTCGCATTACTTGCCATCTGGCTTACCGCTTCGCTGGTGTCCAGACGAACAAGCAATTCTTTCTCCATGCTGCCGCTGTATGCGCTGGTATCACCAGCCATAAGCAAGGCATTCTGGAACGCAGGCAAGTTGCCCACAATTTTTGAAACGCCCTCAATGGCCCACTGTCCAAACAGTGTCTTGATGGTCGCAGTCTGCTGGTACTTGTCCTGTTTCGAGATCGCCTCAAAGACTTTGTACAGAGTGCTTGCTGCACCATCTTCTCCGTTCGGCCCGGTGGACTGCATATCCTTTGCAATCTGCACAGGATCAAAACCGAGTTTGTTCCATGCGCCCACCTGCGCATCCGTTGCACTGTTGCCAAGGGTGATGTTTGTAAACACACGGTTCAGGCTTGTTCCAGCCTTTCCCTCATTAACGCCCATAGCCAGCATGGTGGCTGCCAGCGCAGAGGTCGTGTGCAGGTCAACGCCGGCTGTCTGGCCGACACCGCCGGACGTATTCACCACGCTGGCGATTTCCGCCGCCGTGGTAGCCATGTGGCCGCCCAGATAGTTGATGGAATCTGCAATGTCGATAATCTGGTTGTGGGTCTTACCAAAAGCGGTTTCCCACTTTGCCATATAATCGGCCGCAGACTTTGCATCAATGTCCCACGCGGCAGCTAGCCGGGCCGTATCGTACAGGTAGCTTTTTTCTCCGGTTTGCTGGTTATCCAGAAAGATTTGCTCATAGCTCTTACCGGACTGTCCCAGCGATGCGGCGATCTGCGCCATCTCGTCCCGTTTGATTGGGACCTGCGTGGTCATCTTGAGGATCGCGTCCTCCATGGTGGCACGCTTTTCCGGGTCAATGCTGCCGTCATCGTTCATGATGCCGCCAACATACTTGACTGCATCTGCCGCCTGGGCTTGGTATTCCTCTGCCATGGAGGTTGTCTTTTTAATCATGACAGCGGACGCAGTTGTCAGCGTCGCCATGATTCCAAGCCCAGTCTTTCCGATTACGCCCAGAGTGTTTGCTACCGTGCTGCCCAGTGACTTGGTTCCCGTCAATGCGTTTGCCAGATCACCGGTCAGCCTCTTCGTCTGCTTTATTGCAGTTACAAGGGACGGGTCCACCTTGCCCATGATGCGGATGCTGAGGTCTAGTGCTCCATTTCCCGCCATACGTCTGCCACCTCGTTACACAGATCCACCAGCTCCCGCCGGGGCAGGTGCAGCAGATCCGTCATGTTGGAATGCGTGGCAATGGATAGCTGGATAGCTGCTTTCCGAAGTCCTTTTGCCCCGCCTTTTACTCGAAAAAATCAGAGTTTACAGCATCACGCAGCTTAACCGCCTCGCACAGCGGCAGACCAGCAAAGAAGTCCACCGGGTAGCCGGTGCCCATGCTGGCGATGATGCAGCAGTACAGGTAGTTGCGATGCGTATTCACCGGTGCAAATCCGCCCGCAGCCATACGGTTTTCTGCCATGGATTCGCTCATAGTGTTCAGTTCGCCCACGCCGGACAGGTCGATGCTGTCAAAGGTCTTACCCTTCAGCTCAGCCTTTTCGCTGCCCTCGTAGGTGTAGGGCGCTGCAAACTTCAGGGTGTGAGATTCCAGCTGTTTTTTCACTTCATCGGCGTTCTCGCTGTTGTCCATACCCTTGACGACCGCTGCCTGCACTTTCTTGATCTTGCCACGGGGCATGAGCTTGAAGAACTCCACAGGCTTACCGGTGGCCTTAACGGCCATTTCCTGTGCAAAAGAAGTGGTCATTTCCATCACGGACATGGCCGCCAGCTCGTTGCCGATGTTTTTCTGAATGTCGATCAAGTCCTGCACGGTCATCTTCTCCATACCGGACAGATCCAGGCTGTCGTACTCCTTGCCCTCGAACTTATAGGGCTTGTCGAACTTCACGATATTGTCCATTGCTGTTTCCTTTCCAAAAGACAATCAGCCGCCCCACGCCGGGACGGCTGACTTCTTCATGTATCGGGTTTAGATAAGAGCGTTGATCTCGGCACGCATATCCTCGCCATCGACATAGTAGCGGCCCGCAAACTTGTCGATGTCGATAACAGTAGTGCCGTCAACCTCCATCAGGTAACGGGTGACTTCCAGCGTGGTGGTGCTGCCCATGGTGTCGGCACGCTTCAGCTTGCCGGGATCCAGTTCCTTGGGACGACCACCCAGGACGACGCGCAGGCCCTTGTAGGTGTAGCCGCCGTTCTTGTTGTCGTTCTGCATAGCAGCACGCAGGGTGATCTGGATGTTCTTGTTGGGGTTCATCATCTTGGTGGCGTAGCTGTACATGGTGTTCCAGTTCAGCGTTGCCTCCATGGATTCAAACTGACCGGGCACGGGAGAATCGACTTCGCCCGCAATGCCCATGCCGGACACAGAGGTGGTCTTGTTCTTGATCTTGGGCAGGGTGATTTCATCCGCCAGACCAATGAGCAGGTCATCTTCCGTGTACGCATTGTAGTCATTGATGACCTGGGGAACCAGGTCACTGGAAATATTCAGAGCCATAGGTCATTCCTCCTGCTTACAGAGACAGAGCCGAGGTCAGTGCGCCGGCCTCATACTCCATGGTGTTGTTGATCTGCTTAAAAGGCGGGAACGGCGTGCAGAACTGATAGAAGGAGTAGTGGCCTGCAACCAGTTCAGCGGTCGTGTTGCGGTCGGGGTCTGCCTTCATGCTGTAGCTGGCGCACACCTCGGTAGAGACATAGACACTGCCCTTCATGTTCTCGCTGTCGATGATGGACTGAAGGCGCTTCTTGTTCATGGGCTTATCCAGCTTGCTCATGTTGTCCAGAACAAAGCTGGTCCAGGAGTGGTTGAAGAAGCGGCGGACACAAAGGAAAGCGTCCTTCGGGTCGGTGTTTTTCGGGTAGCAGCAGGTCTCATTGCCCCACACAACAAAGTCGCCGGAGCGGATGAAGGTCGCCACGCCCTGCTCATTCAGAACATTGCCCTGCTCCTGATCCATCAGGACTTCGGTGCCATCTTCCAGGCAGGCGGAAGAAATGGGCACGCTGACATTGGACGGGCTGGCATTGGGCGTGTCGTTGTACAGGCTGTCGTTGTAGACTGCCGCAGCAGCGGCCAGAGAGCTACCGCTGTAGATGGTGCTGCCGATCTTGCCGTACAGCCACAGGCCATATGCTTCACGAGAAGTTGCGCCCTGCTTGACCTTCTGGTTTGCCACGTCGGTGTACTTGCGTGCACCGGAAGCGGAACTGTCGATGTCAACAAAGCACACTGCATCGAAAACGCCATTGATCTTGCGGCACTTTGCCTGGAGCGCTGCGCACACCATGGGATCCTTGGAAAAGCGGGGTGCCAGCAGAATGCCGGGAACCATGCCCAGCTTGGGGAACACCTGTCTTACCACTTCCAGTCCGGTCTCTGCACCGGTGGCCGCATTCACGCCGCCCACGATGTCGGCAGCGGTGATTTTGGTCGGGTCAAGAATGGAACCGGAAACGGTCAGGGCCGTTGCGCCGTCGCCTTTGCCGCCGTTGACCAGCGCAATGCTCACTGTGCCGTCGTCGTTGAAGCTGGCCGTATAGTCCTCGTCCACCGTAAGTACGGTCTGCTCTTTCTTCACAACCAGCTTTTTCAGCAGGATACCGGTCTCGTCGATCTCTGCAATGCCATCATTCACCTGCACAGTCTTGTTGGACAGCTCGGTAATATGCTTTGCATTTGCAGGATCCAGGACGTTGACCACGACGATGGGGGAAATGCCCATCACCTGGAAGCTGGCACTCACAGCCTCGCACAGGGTGTACTTTGCGAAATCACTGGAATAGCCCACTGCGGCGGCAGCCTCTTTGAAGGTGTTCACCAGCATCGGCGTGTTTACTGCCGCTTCCGGGTCATCCAGCATATTAACGGGGGCCGTGCCCACAACAATCTGCAGGCCGGAGTTGACCGTTACCGGAGCGGTGACGCTGGTCGCCGCTTCAGTCTTGTTAAAGCCATGCGAAATAGCCATCTGTCGTATCCTCCTTACTTCATCAGGGCAGCAGCCTTGTTGCAGAGAATATTTTCTCTGGTGCCGTCCTGTTCCAGTTTCACCCGCATTTCAGCGAGCTTGTCCAGCGGAACGATCAGTGCCTTCAGAAGCGGCACCTGTTCCACTTTTTCTTTCAGCTTGTCGGGCAGGCCATCCACGAAAACCGTGTACTGCGGTGCGATACCCTTGATAGTCGGGCCGCAGTATGCCACGGGGGCCTGCACCTGCGCTGCGGCCTGTTCAGTCTGATTTTCCTGAACTTCTGCCGCTGCTTTCTTTTCAGTACCCATATTAAATCAACGCCTCCACTTCTTCATTTTTCAGTGCGTTCGGGGTCTTGCAAATCAGATTCACAATTCCCCAGTAGTAGTGATCCATGTCATCGTCTGAAAGCTCCCACTTTCTGGGATAGCCAACCTCAAACGCTCCACCGAAAACCGGCTTGCGCTTGAAGTGCTGCATAATCGCTTCCTTGATGTTCACGGTCTCCACATACCCCTGCCGATCAATTCCACGGTCATAGCTGCAAATAACCAGCTGCATGAGAACCAGCTGCGGATCATGGTCATTATCGACCTCGCCGCTCGATTCGATTACGATGATGCAGGGGTACATGGCATCGTTTGTGTCAATGTCATCATCGTTGTCCGTCTGGGTGGGCAAAAACTGCTTATAGATCTTGAGGGGCTTTTCCCCTTCCTGCCCGGTGAACATCATGCCCCGGAACAGTTCTTCCAGCTCGTCCATCATGGCTTGCTGGCACATTTCGCTGGTATAACCGGTGATTTTCTCGGCCATATCAGATCACGCCCTTTCGCTTTGCATTGGCGATCAGCTGCCGGATTCGTCGTTCGGTGTTGTCCTGAAGCATCTGTTCCACGGTCGTTTCCTGCATTTCCCACACCGTGTGGTGCATCACAGAGCCGGAAGGGCTGGACAACGTGACCAGCTTTTCGTTCGGCTTCCAGCGTTCTTTTCCACTCTCGGTATAGTCTTTGTCAGCGGGCACGCCCAACTGGCGCTGTACCATACCGATGTGCTTCGACTTAAACTGAACCAGGAAGCCCTTGCTCCTTTCGCTGGTTCCGCTCAGACCGATCATCGGTCTGCCTTTCAGAACGTGTGCCTGAAAAACAGGCGGCGCATTGCGAACAGACGGACCCATGAAGGGCTTTGTGGGGCTGGTTCTGAAATAGCCCAGGTCTGCCCGGAATGCGCCGGGGTCGTTCTTCATGATGGCAAGGATAGCCGTCGGGTGGCGGTTGGTCGCTCTCTGCCGCTGACGCAGATCTTCGATCATACGCCTGCCAGCCGCGTTGAGGTCATAACGGTTCTTAACCTCGGTCAGCATCAGCTTTCGCGTCTGTCTGGCCGTGGTGTTGACCGCCACCTTCAGCGCTGCCGGGGTCTTGTTCGACAACACGCCAAGGGCACGGGACACTTCTTCGTCATTGACGGAAACCGTCATGGTGGAAGCGTCGTAGTTGGTATGGAAGTATGCCACCTTACCTCACCCTTTCCAATTCCATCCGGTAAACTCCCGCCTTCAGGGAGCAGGACTTGATTTTGTAGTCCCGCTTCTTATCCAGTGTGATCTGCTTACCGTTCTTTGGCATCGGGCCGTAGTCTTTCTGTTTCACGAACAGCAGCAGATCGGCCTTATACATTCCCTGGTCAAAGGACTGTTTTGCTCCGCCCTCCCAGTGCGCCGCACGTTCATTTACGCCGGGGTGCTGGGTAATGCAGAGCATCTGCTTATCATCTATGTAGCGTTCTTCTGCAAACTCGTTCAGGTTGAAGAACACCGTTTCCACATCCTGCGCCACATAGTCTTTGAACGTAGGGAGCGGCTTCGGGGTGTCCGGTTCGCCGTAATTCTGGTCAACGTCCAGCATATCAGCAAACCTCAGCCACCAGCCAGGAATCTACCTTATCAGGGATCAGCAGCGGGTGGCTCTGAAGCTCAATGAAGCGACGGTCGGGACGATGCTCCACATAGGTGCGCAGCAGACGGTCGCCCTCAAAGCTGTGCCAGTTGCCGCCATCATCCAGATAGTTGCACAGGCCGTAGGCACGCATGAAGTTTGCGTTGCTGGGGATCATCAGCACCATGTTATCGGGAATCAGCGGCTTGGTCTCGCCGGTCGCGTCATCCAGATAAACTTCGTCGTAGCCGTAAACGTCCACACCGGGCAGGTTCAGGTGGCCGTAATAGGTCAGGCCACCTTCCAGCTCTTTGGGTGCCATGGAACCGATGTCGAAGCGGCGCTTGTCCATCAGTTCCAGAATCTTACCGTCAGCCATGAAATTGTCGGCTGCAACCTTGCCCATGACGACCATATCTGCGTTGGCAAAGCCGTTACGGCTCACCAGCTGCTTCCAGTCGCGCAGATTGCCCCAGGGGTCAGCGGCGGACTTGCCCCACTGCTTCGTGCCTTCAAGAGTGATCTTGTTGCCAAAGCCGAAGTCGATGACTTCATCCACGCCCTTGCCCTTGACCTTCAGCTTGCCGGTGGTAAGCACCTGTGCGGCCATCCACTCTTCGCGGCGGGTGGTCATGTCGTTCAGCTGGTTGTATTCCTCGATCAGCTTTTCTGCTGCACGGTCTGCCGGGGTGCGGCCAGAGAACAGATCTTCACCGGGCAGGCGTTCCATGTACTGGTCTGCCGTGCTGATGGTCGCCGGGTTGATAAGGGGCGGTGCATAAGATTTGGTTTCGTAGCCCTCGCTCTGCACGATCTCGCCGCCAACCAGCGGATGAATGAATGCAGCCATCTTGCGATTGCCCTTGACAATATCAATGTCAACGCGGCGGGTCGGGAAGGTTTTCACGTTGGAGAAAAAGCGATCCCGCAGAAACGTGCGGATCGGCGGGGTGGTGCGAACAACCTCGATCAGGTGCCGAGGCTCATAAATGCTTACTTCATTAGCCATAAATGTTGTCCTCCTTACTTCAGGAAAATACCAAGATTGCGCAGAGGAACTTCAACGTCGTCTACGCTCACGTTCTTCGGCAGCACAAGGCCAGCAGCGAAAAACTCACCGGTCAGATAAATCGGCACTTCTTTGTCTGCCTCTGCACTGTCAGCGGTAATACCATACAGGCCGGTAAGAACTGCCTGACCTGCACCGGCTGCATCTGCAACCGGCTTCACTTTGCCGCCCTCGATCAGAACAGGGGCGTGTGCTTCAACCGCTGCACTGGCCGTCTTGGTGGCCTTTGCGATGCCGATGTCGGTTCCGGCAATGAAATATTCCGGGGCCGTGCTGAAATCTTTTCTTGCAAGATCCATGCTCATAGTTCCGTCCTCCTTACTTCACGCCGTTAGCCTTGCGGATTGCATTCATGAATGCCTTGCTTTCCTCATCCTCGGCTTCAGGGTTTGCGGGCGGCGTGTTGTCGATGCTGTTGGCGTTGGAGTTTTCCGCAGCTTCCTTTGCATTCTTCAGATATTTCTTGCTCTGCTCCTGCTGTTTTGCCTTCATGCTGGCAATGACAGCCTTTGCAAAGGATGCAGAATCAACGGGCTTCGTAAACTTTGCCTCGTTGGCCTGATCCTCTGCACCGGGCAGAGTTGCGTTCTCGATCTCCTGAATGCGGGTGCGCTCGGCAGTGGTGGCCTCGTTCTCGATGCTGGCTACCAGATCCGGGTACGCCTTGCGGAGATCATCCGTGGTCTTGATGTCCATGTCTTTTACCTCCCCATGGTCATTGCGTTCCGGCTTTTCCGCCGGGTTCATATTTTCAGGTCGGTTCACAGGTTTTTCCGTAACCCGACTTCTGACAAAATTGGGTGCTTCGTTGAACGGGGTGTTCATGCTGATGCTGTTGACGAACAGAACACCATTGCGATTCTCCACAACGGAATCTTCTGCATCGTCATCCACCTCATCCACAAAGCCTTTTTCCTTGGCTTCCGTTGCCGTCCACCAGTTCGTTTCATCCATCCACTTAGCGCATTCATCCTCGGTCTTGCCGGACTTTTTGGCGTACAGGGCAATGATGCTGCTGCGGATGGTCTCAAGCGCTTTCAGGCAGTTCTTCATATCCTCTGCGGTCAGGTAATCGCAAACGCCCATGCTGACCGGATGGACCATGTAGCTGCCGTCTGCCGCGGCCACAACTTTGTCTGCATGGCAGGCAACGATAGTGGCAGCACTTGCACACAACCCGTCAATGTGGGCAGTCACGGTGGCGGCATTGCGTTCCAGCATATTGCCAATGGCCTGGGCCGCGAAAACGTCACCACCACCGGAGTTGATGTATACGGTGATTTCTTTCACATCGCCCAGGGCAGCAAGATCATCCGCAAACCGTTTCGGGGTCGCTGCATCCTCCCACCAGCTGCGCTCAGAAATATCGCCATAAAGCAGCAGTTCCGCCTTCTGGTCATCATCAGCCAGATTGCGGAACTGCCAGAATTTATTATTCGTTGACTTGGGGTTCGTCTGGGAATTGGCTTTGCCCATTGCAGCCTACCTCCTTCATTTTTTCCATCTCACTTTTGCGCTGCCTCATATTGGCCCGCCAGCTTCCGCCGGTCATCTGCGCCGTTTCCTGCTCGGCAGTGGAAATGCCCTGTTCCATGCGCAGGATAGCCGCCTCGATTTCTTTCTTCGCATCCAGATTGGTGCGTGCCGGGCCGTTCCAGTTACAGGCCATATAGGCTTTTGCAACAGCCGGATCATCGAAGAAGCCCGGCGCATGGATACGTCCACGGGCTACCGCTTCGGCAAACCACTTTTCGTAGGTCGGCTGGCAGAAGTCCGCCGCAAAGCTGTCCCGCATCACATCGCACGTTCTCCAAAACTCGTTCAGAGAACCGCGGCTTGCGGAGTAGTTGGAGCTGAACTTCTTATAAAGCACCTCGCTGGGCACTTCAATACCCGTCGCCACCTGGTTGGACATAGCTGACATAAAGCCGTCATATGTCGTGGTCGGATGTTTCGGGTCAAACGTGTCCGGTGTTTCGCCGGGCGCAAGGTCAAACACCGCAGACGGCGCAAGGTTGATTGCCAGTTCATCAGGCGGAGTGTTCGGATCCTCTGCCTTGTCGGTCGGATCCTCACCAAATGGCGCTCCGCTGACCGGGTTATCATGTTTGATGAACAGTGTAATGGAGGATGCTACGATGGCCGCGGCCAACTCTGCATCCGTATATCTGCCCATCTGCTTCATCGTGGGCAGTACCGGTGCCAGCAGGGGAACGCCGCGCCGCTGCCCGGCACGTTCCCTCTGGGTGACACACAGGATGTTCGGTTCTCCCGTTTCTTTGTCGCGGGCTTCTACCCGCGTCCATGTCAGGGGCAGCGGATTATCATAGGCCAGCGGGTGCCTGCTGGCTACCCAGTAGGCAATGACTGCGCCGTCTTTGTCCGTTTCCACGCCCTGAACGATCTGGTGCACATTGATACCGTCCACCTTGCAGGGATTCATTCTGTCTGTGCGGTCAGGACTGCACACCTGGTCAGCCTCGATCAACCGGAGCTGCAAGGCATACGGCCAGTTCCCACGTTCTTTGAACTGCACTGCTGCAAATACGTCACCGTTCATCAGGAAGCTGGTGAATGCCAGTGTTTGCAGCCGCCAGAAGTTATCCATGCCGCTTGCATCGCAGGCCGCACTATCCGCCCACAAGCTGAACTCGCGGGAAATTTCCGCCTGCAAATGGTCAGCCTGTTCCTCGGTCAGGTGCAGATAGTCCGCATCGACCTGGGGTGTCGGCACAAGGCCGCTCCCCACCACATTAGTGCGCAGGGTCTTGATTGCGCCGGCTGCCAGTGGGATACCCATGTAAGCATCCCGGCTCCGCTTGCGCAGTGTTTCCAGATTGTCCTCGATGTCCTCTTTTGCACTGCCGCCGCCAACGTGCCAGCTCCGCATAGAGCGGGATGTGTGGGAAGCTCCATAGTTTCCGTAGCCGGTACCGTTGTTTATGACAGACAGCGCCGTGCGGGCCACAGCGCGGCGATACCCCTTTTCGGGGGAGATTGCCGCAATGGCCTTATCAAGGAAATTCGCCATGTGCTCCACCTTCCTTACACGTCATGCGGAGAGAAGTGGTAGATCCGGTTTCTGCCCCGGCCCCTTTCCTCCGCTTCCGCTTCAGCCACTTTCTTTTCCCAGAAAGCAATGCTTTCCCGGATCTGTTTCAGGCTGGCGCGGGTCAAGACCATCTGCTCGATCTGGTAGCTCTGCCCGGTCGATACGGCAGCCTCAGCTTCCAGCCACATATCAAGGTGCCGCTGGGCGGTCTCTTTTGAAATAACAGGCATTGGTTAGATACCTCCCGATCTCCTTCTGCGGTACTGGCGCTGTTGTGCAGGACGCTGTGCATCCTCACCGGGGATTTCCAGACCGGGCGGGTTGCTGATTTCCAGCGCAGCCGTCGCGTAGTTCCGCACGTCAAATGCTTCGTTACGTTTCTGCGCCGGATCCTTCAGCTCCCACCGTTCCACTTTGCGGCCAGACTTCCAGCGTGTGACCTTGTGTTCCGCAGTAAGCATCTTGAAATAATTTTCGTCATACCCGGCATCTTCTGCCGCCGGGAAGTGGCAGTAGTTTGGGCCTTTGATAAGCACTTTCAGCCGGGCAAGGACGTGGTTCTTGCCGGTGTCAACGCCCAAGGTGAACAGTTCGCCCTTGACGCGGTTGTTCTGAGTGGGGTTGCGCAGGTAGGGTACGTCCATGCCGCCGCGGCCTTTGATGGCCCAGATATGCCGTTCCTCCCGTTCTTTGCAAAACCGGATGACCTGATCCGGGAAGTGGCCGCCACTGTCCATGCAGACAGACCGCAGGGACAGTTCCGTGCCGTCTTTCTTTTTCCATGTACGGGAAAGGAACTCGTCCAGGTCTGCCCACACCTGACCGCGTTTCAGGTCGCCGTAGATGCGTTGGTACCGGATGCCCCAGCTTTCTCTGCCGATACCCCAGCCCACCACTTCGGCCTCGAAGCGGTTATCCTGGGTATCGACACCAGCCGTCAGGTACACTACGCCGTCCGGGACTTCGGCCTCGTAGAACTCGCGGCGGTCCAGCAGGTTGTTTGCCTCCACCGCTTCGCCCGGTTCCTCCCACGGCAAGCCCAGGTCGGTGTTCACAAAGACCTGCATCTTCTCGTAATCGCCGCGCTGTGCATCCAGGTCAGCGGCAATAAAGTCCTCCACGATTTTGTCCCACCCGCAGAGGGTGGAGCCGATCTTGTTCATGTGGAAGCCCCGCACAGACCGTTCCGGGTGTTCTGCGTGCCACTTTCCTTGCAGGCTGTTTTTCTTCCAGCGGTATTCGTTGTCAAGGCAGCCACACTCGGCACAGCGGTATTGCACGCCGCCTTCCGGCCACTTGTCTTTATCGAATACCATGTTGTCCCAAACAAAGGGCTGATAAAAGCCGCAGTTCGGGCAAGGCACCGTCCATTCCTCTTGGGTGGATGCGTTGAACTCGTCCAAAATGCGGCTGTTATTTTTGTCGGTGGGGGTAGACACCAGCACCGTCTTGTAATCCCAGTAGGTCGTTTGACGCTGCTCGGCCAGCATGACCGGGTCGCCTTCTTTGCCGGCGCTGGCTTTGTAAGCGTCCACCTCGTCCGCCAGCAGCACCTTGATGGGGCGGCCGCGCAGATCGGTCGGGGCGTTTGCGCCAACGATGGTCAGTTGACCACCGGCGAAGTTCTTTTTCATGATCGTGTTGCCGGAGTAGCGGCTCTTGTTATCCACAAGGCCCCGAAGCACCGGAGTGTCCCGGATCATGGTAGCCAGACGGTCTTTGCTGAAACTCTCGCCCAGGTTCACCGTAGGCTGCACGATCATGATAGGGGCCGGGTAGTAGCTCATGTAGTACCCGATGGTGTTCAGGATCAGCCCGTCCGTCTTGCCGGACTGGGCACACATCATGGCAACCACCTTGCGGATGTGAACATCCCCGATGGCATCCATGATCTCCCGCTGGAAAGGTGCGTTGTCCGTATTCCAACGGCCTTGTGCTGCGGATGCTTCCGCCGACAAGCGGCGGTAGTTATCTGCCCACTGACTAAGGGTCAGGTTCGGGGGCGGCTTCAGCGCACCCAGTGCCCGGCTGAACATCTGTGCAGTCTGCGGTTCCAGGTGGATCATTGCCATTGTTGCCGCCGCCTTTCTTCACACAGCTGCCGAACGGGCAGAACTGCTGGATCTCATTCAGCCGGGTGCCCCAGACACAGCCCCGGCATTTATTCTTCCTGCTCATCTTCGGGTTCCTCCCCCGCTGGTGCTGCCAGCGCAATTTCGGGGTCACTCAATTCCACAAGTGCTTCCTGCACTGCTTTTTGCAGAATGTCGTGGGCTTCCGCCGGGTCGGTCAGCTGGGCCATAGTATTTGCATACTTTGTCGGGATGGTTTCCAGCCGGTTCTTGAAATTTGCAAAGATGGTTTTCAGGGCGCGTTCTACGTCCTCGGTGCGGTGCAGGTCGCCTTGGGCTTCCTCCATCCGCATTTTCTCGATCTTGCCGCGGGTTTCCTCCCGCTCGGCACGGGCAGCAACAAGGCGGGCTTGATCGTCTTTGTTGCCGATCTTGAAGTTCAGGTATTGCCGGACACAGACCTTCATGTCAAAGACACCGGGCCGGACTTCGGACAGCACGCCCTGATCCCGCAGGTTCCGCACCTGACGGTCAGTGATGCCCAGCCATTCGCCAACGGCCTTACTCGTGTACAGCATCTTTGTCACCGTCCCCCGGTTCTCCGATCTCGCCGGTCGCCCGGATGCGCAGCAGTTCAATCCGCTGCTGTTCGGTTTCCAGGTGCAGCTTGTCCATTTCGTTTTTCTGCATCTGGGCCGCCGCAGACAGGATGCGGCCATGAATCTTGTTCAAGGCTTCCTGCAGCTGCAAGATACGCTGTGCCGGGGTCTCCTTCTGATACATACCGATCTGCTGGTTTGCGCCGTCCCGCTTCCGCTTGCCACGTCCGCCGGGTACTCGCATATCCATGACGCTGGATGTAATCATCTGGTCAGGCGGTAAAGCCTGATACTCTTTGATCTTGTCCAGAATGTACTTTTCCCGGAGCAGCAGTACACCGATTTCGTGGGAAGTCAGCTCGGTGCTGTTCCGAGGCGCATTCTCTACGATCTGTTTTTCTTCCGGGGTGAGCTTGTCAAAGAAGATGGTCGCATAGGCTCCATCCTTCATTGCATTCTCATTCCCGACAGGTGCCCCGCCGCCGGGGTTGCCCACGGCGTTTTTGTTTCCCGGCTGTCCGCCGGGCTTCCGGGGTGCGGGCGGGCCCCACCCGTCCTTTGCCTTCCAGCGGCGGACCGTATCATATTTAAGATGGAGATCGTCCGCCAGCTGCCGAAGATTCACTTCTCCGTCTTTCTCCATCCGGGCAATGTACTCAGCGCGGGCGGCATCGCGCTCATCGCTTCGCCTTGCCATTTGGTTTTCCTCCAATAAAAAATGCCCCGTCTGGCAAATCATCCAGGCAGAGCATTCAGTTTCGCCGCCGGTCCTGCGGCATTTCTTCGGGTCGCTTACAACTTGTAAGCAACAGTGTATGAAAAAGGCCCCTCGGTTCGCCGCCGTGGGGCCTCTCTCCATAATTCCACTGTACTAAGTATAGCACCAAAACCGTCTTATAACGTCTTATCTTTTGCCGGTTGGGGCTTTCAAATGTAAACACTTTATGACATAGCCACCATTTTGCCAGCCCCGGCAAGATGGTCTATCCCGATTTTGTTGGCCTCAACAAGATCACACCGGAATGATTTGTTGGCACCGGCAAAACGTGAGTTGCGTACAAATTGTAAGCGTCCACCATCCCGGTGACGTTACCGCCATGTTTGCCCCGGACTTACAATTTTTTGACCCGTACCCCCTTTTCGGGGGGCAAAAACGCGGAAGCCCTTCAAAAAATTTTGCACCTAGAAATATTTTGGGGCTTCGGAACCCGCACCGCGCCCGCCGGCGGGGGGGCAGTACCTTTCCGGCGGCGG
>ERZ779851.1046-NODE-1046-length-26036-cov-2.948462_pt1 | contig 26036 bp, 19 predicted proteins | sample MGYA00511094_ERZ779851 | MGnify/ENA primary metagenome ERZ779851 (study PRJEB29588, sample SAMEA2155512) | human gut metagenome | biome: human gut; feature: human-associated habitat; material: faeces | place: Denmark | collected 2008/2010 ...
TTTTACCTTCTATTATCATACTATTCTATTTTGAGTGCAAAGTTGGGAAGTCGGTGCGCAACTGATTTGCGCAGCCTTGGAAAATTTATTATTTTTGCGAAAAATCTATTGCCATGCCGCTGAACAGAGCCACACTGATCCGGATATCTACAATCGACAAATGTTTGCAAAACCATTATCGCCGCTGGACGCTTAACGATCTCATCGACGCCTGCACAGATGCTCTGGCTGAATTCGAGGGTCGCAGCAATCCTGTGAGCCGCCGCACCTTTCAGAACGATCTTGCGCTGATGAGAAGCGATCGACTTGGTTATAACGCCCCGATAGTGGTGCGCGACAACAAGTATTATGAGTACGAAGATCCGGAGTACAGCATCACACATCTGCCGCTCAATGACGAAGGACTCGACGCACTAAATTCGGCACTTGACATATTACGACAGCTTCAGTGTTTCCCACAGTTGGCATCATCAATCGACATAATCAGCAAGCTCAACGAACAGATTTCCCGGCAGACAGGCACATCGGTGCCGGCAATGGATATGGAGCATGTTGTAGGCTACAAAGGTGCTCAATTCATCGGAATCATATATGAAGCCGTGCGCAAGCAACAGACCATTGTTATTGAATACCAGTCATTCAAGGCACGTCAACCGGAGGCGCTGGTAGTATATCCTTATCTGCTGAAGGAATATCGCAACCGATGGTTTCTGATTTGCGAGAAGTCAACCAACCGCTCGCCGCAAGTCAATATTTTTGCACTTGACAGAATCTTGTCTGTCAAACCTGACAAAGAACATCCGTTCAGGAAATGCATTGACTTTGACCCGGAGCATTTCTTCGACGATACAATCGGCGTTACAAAGCAGATCAGCGACAAGGCACGTCGTGTGGTCATCAAGGTTGACCGCCAGCAGGCTCCATACGTAGAGTCAAAACCGTTTCACAAGTCACAGACAGTGGAACAGCGATTCCGTGACGGCAGCATCCAACTGTCATTAAAAGTTGTTATTAATAACGAACTTGAACGCCTTATTCTCGGCTACGGAGGACATGCCGAAGTCATCGCTCCACCTGAATTTCGCGCTCGCATCGCCGAGAGCGTCCGTATCGCCGCAGGAAAGTACAACTATTAGTCCGGCGAAAAGAACGCCAATAACTCCCAGTCATCGGGAGAGACTGCAATAACGTGGTCGCGAGTAACTAAACGTACAATTCCTTGCTGCTTGTCGGATTCTGTTTGATCCGCGCGTTGATAGAGAGGCTCTATCTCTATGTTGCCTGCTCCGTCTTTAGCTCCCCATAGCCCGTTGTCAGCTTGAAAAAGAGTCAATGGCTTCTCGCCCGTAAAGTTCGGACCGATTTCAGGCTTTGGTTTATACTTTCCCGGTTGATGTCGTCTGCGTTTAGGCATGATTGTTTCTATGTTTAATATTTATGAAGAATGTTTACCATCGGGTTGCCACCAATCTGCCCGGCGTGCCCTAATACGGTCATTTCTAATAAGACGAAATGAACACTCCTCATTGTTGGCTTCATACCTATCGTAAATTATTTCTGAATATCCAAAGACAGTCAATATTCCTATTTTGTTTCCAACACGTGTCATAAAAAAGAGAGAAGGCATTTCCTCAAGATCTTCAACCATGAATTCATCTTCATATATTTCATCTGCAATACACGGCATAACTGTCTCCAGAGTCAAAAGATGATTTTTATTATGTAAAGCTTTGTTTGTTGGCTGATAAGCAATTGATAGCACACCCCATTTCATGGTCTTATTATCCTGAACGAAAAACATTCTCCGCTCCCAACGTTCAGGGATAATGGCTGTATAACAAAATTCTGTCATCAATACAGGAGATGGTCCAAGTGAAACAAGTGCCCATCCTTCACCATTTGATACGGGAACAAAATTGGGTTTATCGTTTATTGCATCAAACTGAATAAAGATGTCCTCAAAATTATTGGGAAGCAATTGCTCTCCGGTCGGGGAAACGAGACCAATAGAATGGACTTCACCTGATTTATAAGGACGCCAGTCATAGTTGTTTTCGTATGCCTGCAATTTATTATACCTCTTACGTTCCGCAAGATGCCCAAACATAGAAGGTTTCTCTTCTTTTAAGTTTAAATATTCACCGACCTCCTCTTCAGTTGGGAGAATGCGAAGATTAGTATTGTGAACACAACTTCGCCAATAATTCATGTGATCATAGTAATTCCGCTGGCCCTGCATAGTAGTAATAGGAATTACATCGCGTCCAAACAAGTTAACACTTTCCATAGTCATTTCTTTCTCATTATTTTCTCGTATTGTTCCATGTCTGGAGTCCATCTGTGTTTACCATCACCTTGCATACACCACGTGTCCATAACTTCTTTGACATGGGTGGGAAGATGGTAAGCCGTGCCAATACGCTGATGCTCCAAACGGCGAAAACTTCGATTACATTGGCGTTTGCTCTGTTTCTGCGACCGACCGGCATAAGTAGTTACCGGTGTCTTTTTTCTACTTCGCGACATGGATAAGTTACTTCCTGGTACTACGAAACGAGGTCTTCTGTCGAATCCGGCAGATTCTGCCTTTTGAATGTCGGTTCTCCTGTCCGTTGTCTCTATATCATTCAAAGAGGATATGTAGTTGCTAAGCTCCTGATATAACTCTTGTGGGGAGATTAGCGACGTTATTGGGGTGCCTGTGAGGATAGGATTAGAGGCAGTGTCATTACTCTTAACCCTTATATCCCATTTCCCTGTGCGCCAAAAAGTATAATTGGCATAAGCTGAGAAAAAAGTTATAGGAGTTTTCCCTAATCTCTGACTCTTGGCAATTTCTTTAGTCTTGACTATTTCCCAATCCAAACATATCTCATCGGATTCATTTAAATATCGGTTGACTTGGAAGAAATACCATTTTAATCCAACTTCAAGCATACAATGTAGTTCGGTCGCCCGATATTCCGTTACCCATTTCCAATGGCGTCCGACCCATTTACGAGTGCGAATGTCCTTCTTTGGAGTATCTTTTTCAAGTATTGTGTGATTAAAGAACAAAGAGTCGGAATTTGCCAGTATGGTGAACTCGCGTCGATCATAGACAACCTTATCGTCTAACCCATAAATTCCTGTCAGGTAGTCGTAATAATCTTTGTTGTTGCGTGATGTCAAGATTTTCATATAAAAAACTTATCAATTATTTTTTCTGGAAAAGTTCCCTATATAACTTGATGTTTTCCAACTCATCCCAGGCTCTTACTTTCGAAGGAGTCTGGTCAAGGTCGTAAATTAAAGCATGGGGTATTGCAAGTAAAAAGGGGGAATGAGTGGCAATAATAAACTGACAATTAAAGAAACGTACATAATCCTCAATCATTTTTGCCAATTCTTTTTGGAGTTTAGGTGACAGGCTGTTTTCCGGCTCATCAAGAAGAACCAACGTGTTTTCTACGATATTGTCTTGAAAATAATCAAATGCCAGTTCTCCGTTGCTACGCAATTCTTTGAATTTGGCAAGAGCATTATAGATCCATCGGTCATGGCTCCATACATATCCCGGAGTTGATTCGGAATTATTGAAAAATCGGTCATACAGTTCCGGATTAATCTTATGGATGTGTTGCTTTACCCGTTCATTATGCCGACGTGTCCTGACTATACCATGCATCACCTCTTCCGAACGGATAAACCGACTGTACTCCGGAATATCACAATGTTCATTAAAAGGAACCGACACTTCGTAGTTACACGTATTTATAAATGGTTGCAATGACTCTGCATCATTACCCCTATCGAGCATCTCAATATTGAGTTTTCTTGCAATTACGTTAAGCAAAGTCGATTTCCCAGACCCATTGTTTCCATAGAAAATCGTTATTGGGGCAAACTCAATCTTGCGCAAGAGTTTAGGGGCAAAGGTATCGTAAGGATATACGGTTTGTGTATCACATTCCGGCAATGAAAATGTCTTTAAATGTAGCTTCATAATGGTTCAGAGTTTATTTATATAGACATGACATTTTTTGAATCAATTGTACCGTCTCGGCACGCAATGAAGCGGGCGACAAGACTTCCAGCTGATCACGGTGCGGAAACAGCTCTTGAACAAAATCGAATGTCGGAACGTCCTTTAGTTATATTCATGTGCCTGTCCGATAGTTTCAATGCCCCTCTCTACGATACTCGGGGCAACTGGCTCTTCTTTTATTGTCGCCTTGGTGATCTTGGAGCGTTCTTACTTAGGGTCTCGAAGCGACAGTATTCATGGCAGAAACGCATTTCAACAGTTCTCGTACCCAGTGGGTGTTTCATAAAGATTAACTTGGCTTTATTCTTAATGTCTTCATAATCTTTCAATTCCCAGCCACTTTTGTGGAGCAACGGTCTGTCTATAAAGCAAATCACATCAGCATCTCGTTCTATCTGATTTATCTCGGGAAAGTCAAAGAGTCGCGGAAACCCGATATTGTCTATTTGTTCTCCGCGTTTACATTTTAGTTGCAGCAACGCTATCACGGATATACCAAGTTCCATGGCGAGCTCTTTCAACGAATGCGTTATCATGCCAAGTTCTTGATCTTGCATTCTGGGACTGCATCGATCAGACATAAGCTGCAGATAGTCAATAGCAATCATTTTTACTCCTTGTTCGTTTACTAATAGTCTCGCTTTCGCGCTGAGTTCTGTAACAGAAAGTCCGGGAGTGTCATCAATGAACAATGGCAGGCCTCGTAACTTCTCCTTCCCACGCTCAATCTGAGCCAACTCAATATCGGTAAATACTTCTTTCCTGAGATTATCCCAAGACATATTGCATACGTTTGATAGCATCCGTAGAGCAATTTGCATATTGCTCAATTCAAGCGAGAAGATGGCAACAGGGGGTTCGTGCATAGACATATCAAGTGCCATAGACACCATAAGAGCACTTTTGCCCGCGGCTAGGCACGCAGCTATAATAGCAAGTCCGGGAGCAGATAAATCACATTCCTTCATATTCATCTTTTTAGATATGGTTTCATTTGACACCCCTATACAAATCTGACATTTTATAGATGATTGAATATATTTTATTACGCAGAGACTCAGGCTTCAGCACTTCAAGTTGCTCACGATGCGAAAGAATCTCCTGTATGAAATCAAATGTAGGCGCCACTTTGACGGAAACCGTCATGCTATCGCCATCTTCTTCAAGTATTTCCTGCGAGTGATGAATAGGTAATGATTTTAGATAGCCACGCAATTCATCGTATACTCGCAAGGTTATCGCTTCAGGTTCTTCACCAGTCTGCGCTATAATACCGAAATATGGTTCAAAAAATTCGGAGGGTAAAAACTCTGACGGATAGATATATTTGTGTTTTTTCACTTCCAAAGCTGTGATTCGGTCAAGCGCGAAAATCCGAAACTTTCCGTTACCTGACAGGCGAGTGAGCATGTACCACCGCCGTTTGAAAAGCTTCACACACAGCGGCTCTACTTCCAGGTCATCATATCCGCGACAAGAGAAATTGCGGTAAGAAATTCTTATCGTTACGCTCTCTCTTAATGCCGCAAGCACTTCGTTAAGATACTTACGGCCCGAAGGTATATCCTCCAGCAGAATTCTATCTGCGATGGATGCATTCTCCGACAGCAATGTCGCAACCGAGAAATTTTCTATAAGCCAATTGTTAATGCTGCCACCTGTAAGGGCCTCCGGATTGGCGATGTAATAATAATTCAGGTTGTGTCCGCGCTTGCAGGTTATCTCAATCCCAAAATGACGAGCCACGGCTTGACAATGGTTATAAAGAGTTCGCTTTGACAACGTTGATGCGTTGTCATTTACCGCAGAGCGATCCCATGCCGACGAAATTTCCTCATAAGTCATTTCGCCTCTGCTACGCAGAGTGTCAATCAGCCATAAATAGCGCTTTAAGAGTATATCAACCATCTTCGTTTTCTTATTACAATGCAAAGTTAGCTATTTAATCGGCAACATCGCTTCCGATTAAACTGTAAATCAAAAAAATCGGCGAAAAAATCATCTTCACCGATTCTACTTATCTCAATTTGTAAGTTTATTTAGAGTTTTAGTCGAAACTTGGATCTTAGATAACTCGCAACATCCGCAACTACTGGATTGCCATCATTCCGAGTGGAGAGATAACGTTTCACTTGTGACGAGCAGTCATGAAAATTATACTCGTCATAACTGCCGACATACTCCCATGTTCCATTCTCAAGCCGTACATCAATGAGATCCGGCTCTTTGCACGAAATGTAAAGACGCCAATCAATCAAGACATCAATTTTCACATTGGATTCGAGGTCTATACTCAGACCTACAATTTTCCCGTCATCAATAACATTTGTTGCAAAACCGGATAACGCTTCTTTAAGGTCGTGTATGAACATTCTCTTTAATCCTATGCGGCAGTCTTCGATATATTCTGCAATCTTAACAGCACATGAATAGTTGTTACCTGATGACAAAAGGGTATTAATTACAGTCTCCTTCATAATAAGTTTTTGAATTAAACATTGATATTGTTCGATGTTATATGCGATTGATGAATTGCATTTACCTTTAATCGCAGTTAACCAGTTATTTATTTTGCCATAAGAAAGTGTGATTACATCATCAGGAGATAATGGTGTTTGTATCGTTTCAGTTGCAGAGCCAAGGCTGTATTTAGACGGAGTTTTGCCAAAAAGAGTAAGATACACAAGTGTATGCGGTTGTTTACGATCTTCAAGTGTATTATGGTAACGCAACAATTGACATTCCTGATCGCTAGCATAAATTTTATTTTCTATTGCCATTACATACCCAAATGCATCTTCTACATAAATATCTATGCGTCCGCCTTTCGGATGCTCGTTTATGATAACCGGTCCTAAATCATATTCCAATATGACCTTATTGACCGCCTCATGCATGACTCCCACTCTATCGGCAGGCAACAGTTTCATAAATTCCTGAAGGCAGTATGCTCCGGCTTCATGCGAATTCGGATTAATTAGAAAACTAATCATTGCCGAATGCATTGTTTCTTTGCTACCGTTACCTATCATATCAAAGATAGTACAATCATGGGTAGATGTATGTACCTTTGACATCGCAACAAATATATCTTCAAAATCATTCATATTCGCATACCTAAATTTGTCATAAGATTCAAATGTTGTCCCTTCGACATCCATTATTGTTTCTTATCATCATCATTCTATTTCCCTAACATGCTATATCTTGAGCCAATGGACCACGTGCGCCGATATAAACTATGCGACCGGAGAGGGTGAAGTTCATATTCTTTGATTCAACGCATCTAACCCTGCCATCCTCTAATAAAATCAACACGCGTTTATCATCGGGACTTAAAACCACTTTGACGGCTTTGGGAGAGCTGCTGTAAACGGTAGGACCAAGAGAAATTCCCGATTCCCGTCGCAAAACCGTTCCATCTTTTACTTCAAAATACATAACTTTAGGTAACTATAGGAACGCCTACATTGACGCATTTCGGCACTGCGGTCGCATGAAAAAAGGCGCGACTCCATTTTCTCTTATATGCTTTAGTCGGCCCCGGTAAACCGTGAGTTAAAATAAGTGGAAAGCGGTCGGCGCACTGAACGGGTGCAACCTGCCTTTCGATTTATCACACGGAACTCTTAAGTCAAATTTACCAGATTTATTTGATGGAAAAGTCGAGATAAGGCAAATGAGCTAATTATACTTGTTATCAATGCTATAGCAATTATCCATGTTGCGGTGATTTTCCTGCTTTTGACCCTATTTTCTCAAAAAGTACACCTTTTGTACCCTTGATTATGGACTGTAGGGAGAGGGCAAATGTTAAGGTCTGTAAACGGCGATTTTCAGATTATTATACCTCGGATTATCTTTGCGCAAAATTAGAATTGTATGGCAAAATTAGAAAATCGCAAGAAGCAGAATCCCAAGCTTCAACAGTCGGAACTGAGCGACGGACGTGCCAGCCTCTACCTTGAGTATTATCTCGGCAGGACTGAAACGCCTGTGCTTGACGAGGATGGGAATCAGGTGTTTTACACCGAGGGAGCGATGGCGGGTAAACCGAAATATCAAATCAAACACTCCCGCAAGAAAGAAAACCTAAATCTGTATATCTGGCTTCATCCCCGCAACCAGCAGGAGCGGATGCAGAACAAGAATACTCTTGCCCTTGCTGAAAAGATACGTTTTGAACGTGAGCAATCTTTCCTTGAGGACAGGGAGGGCTATCGACTCCGCAAGGATCTGGACGAGGATTTTCTTGAGTTCTGCAACGAGTACATCAAATCTCCGGCCCTCACCAAATATACTCGCATAACGCTCGGGCACGGACTGCAAAAGTTCAAGAACTTTCTTGCCGATACGCCGAGATATTCTCTCTACAAGAACAATCTCAAGATGACACAACTGACGGTTGACATGGTGGCTGCCTATGTTGAGTATCTGAAAGAGAACGGAACAGGCGACGGTCCGAAAATCTATTTCCGAATGTTCAAGCGTATGGTTACTGCGGCTGTTGACAAAGACCTCATCAAGAAAAATCCGTGCCGAGGTTTCGTGTTGAAGAACGACAACATGACGCTGCAAAAGGAGATCCTTCTGCCGGAGGAAATACAGCAGCTTGTTGCGACACATTTTGAAGGCGAGAAGCCGGAGATTCACCGTGCGTTCATCTTCGGTCTTTACACCGGCGTACGATGGTGCGACACAAGCCAGTTGACTTACCGCAATGTGGATTGCGGTTCCAACAGCAAAAGACAAAAGACCACAGCAGCCGGAGCTGGGTAATCGTTCCGTTGAACGACACCCTTATCCGTCTGATTGGGGAGCCATGCGATGACAACTTTGATGAACGGATATTCAAACTCCCGCATTACAACATCTGCAACCTGTATCTTCGTAAATGGGTAAAGGCGGCAGGCATTAAGAAGAAAATCACATGGCATTGCGCCCGGCACAGCTTCGCGGTGAACGTCCTTACCAAAGGAGCGAATATAAAAACGGTGTCAAGCCTCCTCGGACATACCTCCATTAAGATGACTGAGCGATACCTCCATGTCGTTGACAGCCTTAAACAGGATGCAATCAACTCCCTCGGTGAAATCAACTATGCACCGATATAAGATGGCATCCATCATACCTAAGCCGATAAGTCAGAAATGATTTGTCGGCTTTTTTCTTCTCTGCAAATCACAATGAGAAATAAAAAGGGAAAATCGGAGTGTGAAATCGGCAACGGGGATTACGACTTTGGAGTAAGACCAACCAATATTCTGCAAGGGTTTTGAGCTGCAAAATCAATTTCATGCAGCTCAAAACATACCTTGCAGAATCCCGACGGATTCCGTTCCGACCTACAGAATCAGAAGGCTTCTTAGCACCAAATTACAATCGGCTCCATACAAAAAAGCAACTGTAATCGGGATAGCCGACTGTTTCAATTACTTGGAACATCAATATTGGCAAAATCCAACTTCTTCAATGAGGAAGAATAAGATTTGGCTAAAGATAGTTGATGTATCAATACGCGATACATAACGCTTTCGAGATTGCGATTCGATTAATATACATTGTTACAAGTAGTTACTTGTCGAGGTCTTGATTGCAAAGATGCTGTTAGTACGTATTGACGTATGAACGTACTAACGTATTGATGTATGAACGTATTGACGTATGAACATCTGAACGTATGGATGTACATACGTATGAACAGATGTCTGAATGAACTTATGAGCAGATGGATGTTATGCCTTATGGATGAATGATAGGAAGAATTGCCGTTTGTATGTCTTACAGCTTTGTCATTCATATGATTGTCCGTCTGACTTACCGTCCGACCGAATTTTCGGTCGGATGCGATAAAAATGGTCGGATTATGGTTGTTTTCGGTCGGATGGACTTCAACTATTTCTTTGGGGAGTTCTTTGGTTTCTCTGGGATTTTCTTATTCTTCCATTCCTTTGCAGCTTCTGTTAAGCGGTATTTCTGCTTGGGATGTTTTGGCTGTTCGGGATACAGTCGCTCAATAGCACCTTCCTCCAATGCCGGTTTAAGATAGTTCTTTCTGAAGTATCTTATATCCTTTAATTCGCATAGTTCGGCAAGTTGCCATACTGTCATAAAATCATCAGTGGCTTTCTCTATCAACGTCTTAACTGGTAGAGAACTGGTAGAGAACTGGTGGGGTACTGGTATAGAACTGGTAGAGTGCTGGTTTGGAACTGGTTGGGTATTCGCGCCTTGTTCAGGGAATGTTTTGCCGGGTCGTTTGAAGGTAACGATTACAAAGCCTCCGTCCCAACGCCATATAGGTTCCTCGACACATTGCTCACGGCAGGCATCCATTATGCGTTTGGCTCCGGAACCCCAGCTTTCCAGATAGGTTGACTTATACAGAGCTTCGGCAATCTTAAGATTATAGGGGTATGACTCATGCGGCTCCTTGATGGATTCGGGCGAGATTTGAGGAGGAAATATGCCGGGGTTGGCAATCTCTATGCGGTCGTCGTAGATTGCGATACTTCCTGTCAGATTATGCTTCTCCCATTGACGATGGCACAGACTATTGATCAATGACTCGCGTAAAGCGTGATATGGAATTTCAAGGCGTTCTTCGCGTTGTAGGCTATGGTTGGTTATTTTCCCGCTGAGATTCAGATGTTTGAAAAAGAACGCCATACCAGCGTCAAGCAAGTCAAAGAAATTCCCTTCGGCTCGTTGGTTGTCGATAAACTCATTCTTATCCGTTCCCAAGAATCGGGCCATCCGAAGCCGGAACTGCGGATATTCGTCGATTTTGTCTGAGAACAGCATCGCTGCACCATTGGTCGGATTGCCGTTTTTTATCAGATTCCATTTAGCTAACGTGTCGTCAATCGGCGCACTCATCGCGCTTGCCGGGATTCGTCCGCCCTCGACACCGAGACGGATGCACCCTCTGATGTGCTTCTCGTTCAAGTCGGCAAGCGTAACGCCGTCTGCCATCTGACGCTCCCATGCATACATCTGAGGCTGATGTGCCCGAATTCGTTCATCATACATCTCATGCGGCATCACCTTCGTTGTGCTTTCGACTTTATAATACGGGCAGCCGTGGAAGGTATGCGGCCGCTCGCCCCATACCCATCCGTCAAAGTGCATGGCAATCACTTGATTTCCCGGACGGTCAGGCACATCGACATAATGGATCCTCACATCGACTGCGGGTTCTAATCCGGCAATGGCTTGCGCAATCTCACGTTTGGTCGTTTCCGTAACCTGTTGCCCAAGAATCTTTAATCCAGTTGGAGCAACCCCGAAAATAAGCCAGCCGCCATCCGTGTTGAGAAACGCACAAGCCGAGTGCATACCGTCTTTCAGCTCGCCGGTAGACTTCTTCAGTTCCAGAGTCCGAGACTCGTCCGCCGCAATCAATGCCTTTATATCGTCAATAGTCATTTCCATAATTCAGCCAAAATTACTAAAAATCATCGTCCATCATGTCATAGTCGTCATGCTCGTCATGGAAATCGTCATACGATTGTGAATAATTACCGGAATTCCAATCTTGAGGACCACTGTAACGACTGCTGCTATAATAATCACAATCATAGTCTCCGTGATGCGGGCAGGAACGATTATCGCTGTTATTATTGCGCATGAATATATCCAAATCATCAAGATCCTCGGAATTGTCGGAATCATAAAGTAAATTATCGCCGACAAGTGTAGCTGACCCATCAATAGAGGCTATATCTCCATTGTGATTGTCGTTTAGATATTCACCGTCTTGGTCAATAGAAGTTCCAAAAAACTCAGTCTGCGCATCACGCTCCGTAGTGGCCTTCCTGAACTTATCAAACAGCCAGTGAAACAAGAAAAACTCACTGATGTAATTCAAAATTTTCAAATACATCTCAGTCTATCCGTATAGGATTTTTTAGTTTATGGAGTGATTTATCAAAGCGTAATGTCGTATCCAATATTATAAGTTCATCACCTACGCGATTAGATGTGCACTGAGACAAGGAATATACATACTTGGTAAAATTGGGATATAATTCACGAATAAACTTCGTGTTATCATATGAGACAAGCCAATGCTTCCGGACATTTAGAATTCGATTCCTTAAATCTCTATGATTATTCTCATTAAAAAAATTCATATATAAATCACTGCCCTTTTTTACATAAGGAGGATCAATATATATAAACATTTGTTTGTGTTTGCGATTGAGCATTTTTAGAAATTCGGTTCCATCTAAGCAATATAAATGGATAGCGTGACCAACATCCCCAATACGCTTAATACGGTCTATGAGGTCTTTTTTATTGAATCTTGCATTAATTTTAAATTTGCCCGTTTGATTTGGTCCGCCTATGGGCCCACCAGTTATAATTCCGGACACATTTGTTCTATTAAGGAAGAACGTGGCTTTGGCTAATTCAAATGGGTCTTCCGTCAAAAGATTGCTGTATACCCGTTTCGCCCAGTTCCAAGTTTCCATTGTTATGGGGATTTCCTTAATCCATTCGCAAAAGTCATCCGTTCGTTCTATAACACTACTCCAAAAGCAATAGATTGAACGATCTAAGTCATTAAGATAAATTTCAGAAACTATCCCATCCAATAATAAATGAAGTGCAAGTCCGGCTCCTCCAGCAAATGGCTCAGCATACACGCATCCATCTAACCCGTTTTCATGGATTAGCTCCGACATAAACGGGAAAATACAATTTTTCCCACCCGGATATCTTAAAGGGGAATAGTACTTTGTCATTTTTTTGTTTTTTTCTCTTTCCTGTAGAATAAATTTATATTTCAAATACTCTGCTTTCTGTAATATATCCCCTTCCTTCATTTCTGCAACATCTTCTATTGACAAAAAATATTCCTTTAGAAGACCATCAAATTGGTACTCACTCTTTTTTTGATAATATTCTTCTGGCAATACACATATTGCATTTTTTATAACATTCTGAATCTGCTGAATATCCTTTTCCATATTATTTACAGAAAACTCATCCGTTAAAGAAATCTCAAACATATTGTCTTTTAGAAATTTATCTATGTATTTGTATTTCTCTACGATATCACTTTCATCGAATTCCATAAAAGCACTAAGCAACACATTACTCTCTAAATCGGAAATTAAAACTTCAGCGTCAACCCACACATTTTGCCGAAAAACTTCACTAATAGTATCTACTATCTCCTTCATTTGCCTTCCTGCCGTTCCAAGAAGAGAATTTACATCATTGGTTGTTTTTTCAATATTATTTAATAACTGCTCTTTTTCCTTCCAATCATAACCACAATATGGACATTTTCCATCCTCAAATATACTCCCCTCTTCTGAAGTTTTCATTAACTGCTCACGAATTCTAATCAACTCGTTTATAGATTGTTGTGTCTCTTGAACATTCTTTTCAATCTGACGATACTCTAAAACCTTTTGAACTAATTGCTCACAAACATCTGATTTATCAACATATTTTCCCATTTGCTGATATTCAATATTTATGTAATCTAAATCCTTTACTTTTTTACTTTCCTTCTTTAGAAACAAAAGTTTCTTCTTACTTTCAAAATACTTTCCAATATCATCTCGTATATATCGCATAATAATATATGCTTTTAATTGAGTTTCCAACATAGCATTATTTAACAATGCATTATACTTACTATTTTTCAAATCATTCCGTAACAATTCTTGATTTAATACAATCTCTTTAATACCATCTAAAATATGCAAAGTATACTCCAATGATTGTTTGGAAGAAATAGTCGGTTCCTCAATATCCCATATCACATCCTTCTTAAACAATTTCCTATATTTCACTTGTGCTCCCGATTCATTTTCCAAATCAGCACATAAACTCTCCTGTAAGTCCGCTATCTGCTTATCCAGATATTTAACTAATTCACTGATTTTCTTTTTTGCCGATTTTATATCCACAAATTTTTGATTTTCATCAGCAATTTGAAACAACGAATTAATGCTTCCCATTCTCCCCGCTTCATTATTCTTGAAATAATCAAGCCTATCTTCTTGTTGAATATAATATAACAACGTGTACAATGTCTGTGACGTTTCTCCAAACAACTCCGATTGTAACTCTTCCAGTGCTTCTAAGGGCACCAAATTTTCATCTGAGTATTCAACCTCATCAAAATTATGAATGAGATACGTTTTTGTTATTTCTTTTAATTTTTTTGGATTATTTTTAATAGAGCTAGTACACTCTTCATGTCCCTCAACCTTCTTTACTAAAACAAATGTTTCGTCTTCTTTGCAAAATTCCGCTTTAATAATTACATCCTTTTTATAATCCTTTGCAAAAAATACTTTTTGATACTTGTATTTTCCATCTAAGACCTCACATGTTGTTACTCGCTTGATATCTCCTGTAATCAAAAATTCTATAGCATCAAACAAGCTTGTTTTTCCATAACCATTTGGTCCGTCAAATATATTCAATCCTTCCTTAAAATTCAGCGTAAAATTTTCAAATAACTTATAATTATCTAAGAAAATTTTATTAATAACTATCGTACTATTCATTCTCTTCCTCCAAATCAACAAAACCCCAATCTTCCAATACCTTATCCACTAGTTGCTCAATATTCCCTTGCGAATCATTTAAAATTTCAATAATACAATCCAACCGCTCTCGTTCATCATTATTACATTTTTGAATATCTAACATGTAATCCGATACACTCTTTATTTCCCCTCTAGATTCAAAATTAATCGGAATAATCGGGATTTTAATAAGTAATTCCGAAACCAATTTATATATTTTTTCATTATCACCGTTCTTTTTAAACTTATTAAAGTTTTCAGAATCAAGAATATACGTTTGAAGCAATTTACTGGCTGTTTGACCATATTGCATACATAATTTTTTGAACTCATCTGCCTGTGCGTCATTGTATACAAATACATATTTTTTAAAATAAAAAGGATCATCCTCTATCTTTACCTTTAATTCATCCAATTTATCTGAGTTAATATCTCTTTTAACGCAGTAGATTAACGATGTATTTTTATCCATATCTGGAACATATATATCGTTTTCTCTAAAATAATTAGCAATCTCAATTACCAAATCTTTATGGTTGTCCTGTGCAACCAATTGAGATTCCAAAATCTGTAATACTATAAATATATGACTCTCAATTTTTTTATGTTGAAATATATTTAAGCTATACATCATTTTGTCATAAACAACTTCTGTTTGAACTACATTTTCATATGCACAATCATTCATTATTTCTTTAATGACATTTATCATTCTTCCATTCCTCCATCTATATCTACAATTGCTCTTTCTAAGGGTTTCATCTTAACATTCTTGCAGTGATATATGTTCTCCTCTTGAATCTTAAATTTCGTCATAAAATCGCCTGCCATCTCATATATTGAATCTGTCTCTAATCCCTCACTTATCATACAATTAACATCCATCAATATTTCATTTAAAACAGGATTAGCTACAATTTCTCCGCATGCCCGCATTAGTGCTTTTTTACTCCCATCATTTCCTACCGTTGTTAACAAATTCAATTTTTTATCTTTTCCCACATAGGAGATATAACCTCTATCTTTTTCAAATGTAGAATTTATATCACGTAATCCTTTAAAAAAGGGATTTTTATATCTATCCATAACACAGTATTCAGCCCAATTCAAATTATCTATTTTCTTTAAAATATTCGGATTAATCGCATGTACTAAATCCCTAATTTTATCTTCATCCATTCTTGAAATACTTTCATAAAAAGCACTCACTTCGCACTTCTTACAGTATGCCTCTCTTTCTGCATCAGAATCCCATTCATCCATACAATAATCATGATATTCGCCACACATCATTAGTAATTTATTTTTAATATTGTATAAATAATATTCTTCACATCTTTTTACAGAATCATCGCTGTCAAGCACTTCTGTAATCAATTCAAATCCTATTCTACGCTCAGTAATTCTGCTATACTGAATGTGTCTTTGCGTAATATGCTTGTCTATCAATCCTTGCAAACACAAAAAAATCATTTCACAAAAACCTTGATCCGTGCATTTCCATCCTTCAGCTCCAGTATTTCTCCAGTAGTTAACAATTTCTGCCTTAATCAAATCGTTAATTTCATCTAATTTACAGTATACGTCATCGCTAGGATAAGAATACAATTCTATTTTCCTTATATATTCATCCTTTACATCTTTTTGACTCATTTCTATTTGTAACTGTAAATCTGATAATATCTTGTCCAAAATCTCATCTACATTACTTACAGTAATTTTCTTATTAGCAAAATACTTTTCATTGTACTCTTTAACCAATTTATTAATGTCCGATTTTCTTCCTGGTGTATATATTTTTTCTACTTTCTCTTTTTTCATCGGGCTGCACTTATAAGAAATAATACTATCTTGCAACGCCTTTATCTGTCTACAATTCAGTACTAATCCCCTAACGTTATCATTCCATTCATCTTCGTTATAATTAATTGACTTACACACATGCAAATATGCATATTCAATAGTTTTGTAATTAACAATCTTGTAATATAGTTTTACCAAGGCATCTTCATAATCAGTAATGTTGTGCTTATCTTTGGCTTTTACCTGATGAATAGTCTTGTATTGAACACCATCGTCACCTTTATACAATATCGAAAAATCTTCCAACCATTCTAACTCTACACTATATTTCTCTATTTCATCCATTTTCCCCATAGAAATCAATTCATTTATTTTCTTTAACACCACAAACAAGGCTATTTTGCCTTGATAATTATAGCCACTCCAACTATTTGTTGCATCCCAATTGTCTTTTTCTAATTCAGTATTAATACACATACTACCCCTTCTTTCATCACAAAATAACATATGTTCAATTATACCAAATCTACGTGCATAAATAAATCCCAATTTCGTCAATTATATACAATTTTCATTTTTTCACTTATAATGAAGGACAGCCTCATCTGACTGCCCTTTATAACTTCATAAAAGGTAACTTGACGCTCACTCAAACCGCACCGCAAAAGCATTTCTTTCATATAAGAAATAAAATTTTTATCATCGTCACAAACAACAATCTTATACATAACGTCCTCCCCTATTTTTTTGTTCAGTATAGCATATGTGTCTATCTTTGTCAATTTTTGTAATGTGCCTTTTCCACCTTAACGTACTGGTAATAATATGACCCAGCCGGAATTGCTAACCGAACATTTATATCTCCATCTTCTAAGTAAAACTGATCTTCTTGCTCAAAAATCTGTTCTTTTATTCGTTCATCCGAAAGCTTACTAAATGCTTCTTGAAACTCTTTCCCGCATTGCTGAAAAACTGCTTTTTTACATTTTGTCATAAACTCATCGGACTCAATAATTACATCTTTCAGCAATAATTCTCTGTTTTTTCCCCAGTCATAGTTCACAGAAAAAGATACATTTATAGGATGTAATGCCCCTTTTGCATAATAATCTCCAGTAAATAGAACAGATAAAATTTTATCCGTTTGTGTTTTGACATCATAATTTAATGTGATAGCAACTTCTTGTTTCAAATCAATTTCTCCCATCAGTTTTTTAATATGCGATAGAATGATTTTATTACAAGACTCTGTTTTTTCGCCCTCTAACTTTGGGTAATGAATATTCCACCATTTACTCTTTCGTTTTTGGGACGTGTATACCCTATCTTCAATGCTAAATATCCTATCTTTATTTGTCTGAGTTCCTTGTGTACTATTGGAAATTTGTTTCATATCATTTTCATTTACTCTGACACACAACGTAATGCATGCACAAAGAAATAATAATAAATAAATTTTTTTCATGCCTATTTCCCTTTCTGCGAAAGAATCCAATGCATTATAAAACATGTTGGCTGGCTTTCACTTTTCCGCTCTTGTTTTTCTCTTTTTCTTTTTTTCGATACAATTCTCTCCTAAAATAAAAATGTCTCCCCATGGGACACATCACATATGTGAGAGGTGCAGGGAGTCCTATTGTTATTATCTTATGCTATTTTCTAGAAAAAAACAACTATTTATTTCATACTTTTTTTACATAGCTCAAAAAACCCTTTTTCAAAATAATTTCTCATTCTGAAAAAGGGTTCTTAGTTTTTAATCATATTGTAGCACTAAATGTAGCACCACGTAGTATCAACACCGTTGAAACGCCTTATTTCCGGCACTTTACTCTTTCTGCGACTTCATTGTCGGGAACAGCAGCACATCACGAATCGCTGCGCTGTCCGTAAGCAACATACACATACGGTCAATACCAAAACCGATTCCTCCGGTTGGCGGCATGCCGATTTCAAGTGCGTTCAAGAAATCTTCGTCTGTTGTATTTGCTTCCTCATCACCAAGTGCAAGCAGTTCTTCCTGTGCTTTGAAACGCTCGCGCTGGTCAATCGGATCATTTAACTCGGAGTACGCATTTGCCATCTCCCAGCCATTCATGAAGAACTCAAAACGCTCTACATAATCCGGATTATCCGGCTTTTTCTTTGTCAATGGAGAAATCTCAATCGGATGATCCATGATAAAGGTTGGCTGAATCAAGTGCTCCTCAACAAACTCTTCGAAGAAGAGATTCAAAATATCACCTTTTTTATGATGTGGCTCAAATTCAATGCCTTTTTCTTTAGCAATTGCCTGTGCCTCTTCCAATGTGGAAATCTCGTTGAAATCAACGTCTGCGTATTTCTTAACGGCATCCACCATCGTCAAGCGCTCAAACGGCTTGCCAAGATCCATCTCAATTCCGTTATAAGTAATCTTTGTTGTGCCCAGAACTTCCTGTGCCACATAGCGGTACAGATTTTCTGTCAAATCCATCATGCCGTGGTAATCGGTGTATGCCTGATACAATTCCATCAAAGTAAATTCCGGGTTATGTCTGGTGTCAAGTCCCTCGTTACGGAATACACGGCCAATCTCATAAACCTTTTCCATTCCGCCGACAATCAAACGTTTCAAATATAATTCAAGGGAAATGCGGAGTTTAAAATCCTCATCAAGTGCATTAAAATGTGTCTCAAATGGACGTGCTGCTGCACCGCCGGCATTAGCCACAAGCATCGGGGTCTCCACTTCCATAAATCCTTCGCCATCAAGATATTTACGAATGGTGCTGATGATACGGGAACGTTTAATAAACGTATCCTTTACTTCCGCATTCATAATCAAATCCACATAACGCTGACGATAACGTACATCTGTATCAGTCAAACCATGGAATTTCTCAGGAAGAATCTGCAGACTCTTTGACAGCAATGTAACATTCGATGCATGAATCGAAATTTCACCGGTTTTTGTCTTGAACACTTCACCGGTAATGCAAAGAAGGTCACCCACATCGTATTTTTTGAAATCCTTATAGGAATCTTCGCCGATGTTATCTCTTGCCACATAAGCCTGGATATCACCCTCTAAATCTCTCGTATTACAAAAAGAAGCTTTTCCCATGACACGCTTAAACATCATACGTCCTGCAATTGTCACAGTCTTTCCTTCTAATTCATCATAGTTATTTTTAATCTCCATGGAGTGATGGGTTACATCACATTTTGTGATTTTGAAAGGATCTTTTCCCGCCTCCTGAAGATTCTGCAATTTCTCTCTTCTAACTTTTAACAACTGATTAATATCTTCTGCCACTTTTTAATCCTCACTTCTCTATTTCTTCTAGTTCTTACGGAAATCCAAAATTTCGTACTTAATGATACCAGCAGGTGTCTCTACCTCTACTGTCTCACCTTTCTGTGCGCCAATCAAAGCTTTACCAACCGGTGACTCATTTGAAATTTTACCTTTCAAACTATCTGCCTCAGTGGAACCCACAATTTTATATTCCATCTCTTCATTAAATTCCAAATCTTTGATGGTTACTGTACAGCCAACATTGATTACGCTGGAATCGCCGTCATTGTCATCAACAACCTCTGCATTTTTCAAAATTTTATCAATCTCTTCAATACGAAGCTCGATGTCACGCTGTTCTTCTTTCGCTGCATCATATTCCGCGTTCTCGGACAAGTCACCCTGCTCACGTGCTTCTTTGATTTTCTGAGCAACTTCACGACGACGATTTACCTTCAATTCATGAAGTTCATCCTCTAACGCTTTCAAACCTTCATACGTCAAAATGTTTTTCTTTGTTTCAGCCATGGTCTTACCTCCTACGAATTTAACATCATTTAATTATAGCGTAACACCGCCGGCTTGTCAATTACTGCAAAAACGCTTTTTTCTCTGCATCTGAGTCTGACTGGTCATTATTTTCGCGCACAACAATTTTTTGATATTTTTCCGCAACGTTTGTTACTGTATTTTTCTGCATCGCACTCCAATTTGCATCCGAGACAGAAGATATCGTGTCACCATATCCCGCTTTCACAGCTCCGTCAACGGTAGCTGAATCACGCATCACAACACGAATCGGGTAATACTTACAATCCTCAAATACATTTCCAGTCACCGTTGGATTTACCACACCTCGCAAAAGAAGTGCCACGTATTTTGTTTGATTTCCATTTGCATTTAACACGCCATCTTCTAATGCCTGAAGCCGTAAAAATGAATTTCCTGAAATCACGGTATCTTTCCAATTTAATGCACGAATTGCTGCATTATAGGTACCGTCAAATGTATTATTTAAAATTCTAACATTTTCATGATAAAGCTGTGTCTGGCCGTTCGCAGAATACGTATGACTGCCAATCGCAGTTCCAATATTTTTAAAGGTAGTGTTCTGTATTAAAATATTTTTACAAATTGTCTTATCATGAGCCGACCAATCATAATTAAATCCGTCAGTATTCAAATCGGTGCCATCCACATTGATGCATTCCTTGTAACTTTTTTTATCCAACACCTTGAATCCTTCAAATGTACACTTTTCAATCGTTACATTGCAAGAAGAATTTAATTCCATAAAATGCGAACCATATTCGTTTTGAAATGTAATGCCCTCGATTGTTATATTTCTTGCATGCCCCATAACAAGTGCCATACAGTTTTTCACATTCGCACAATTCATGCGAACCATTCCCGTTCCTATAATTTTCACATCATGTGAACCATTGTAACCGGAAATTGTCTTAACCGTACCATCTTTTGATGGCGGCACAATGGTAAAAATAGATTTGGCATAACAAATATCGGTTGCTGTCGTTCCTTTTTTCGTAAATGTCACCCCATTTTCCATCCGTATCGTCACATTGGATGGAATACAGATATTATTAGTCACCTCATAATTGCCGGCCTTGACAGTAATTGTTCCACCACCGGCATACTCAAGCTGTTCCATATAAGACATAAGTGTATAATACACTTTCCGCTTTGTATAATCAGAGGCATCCGTGTATTTTTCCTGATACGGTTCTGTAGCTGTCGTAATCGTAAAATTTTTTTCCGTTCTATTGCGAAAATAAAGAATTCTCGCCGTTTCATTTGGCACATAATAATGGCTCAAATCATCTACTTTTGTAGCCGCTATTTTATTCGCCGCAGTTACTCCTATCACAGACATAACGGAAGGAAATTTTTTCCCTTTCCCACTATTTTTTGCTCTATCAAATTTCACAGCATAAGAACACCCGCTAATTTGATTTGCAGTAAAGGATGGTTCTTCTACTCCAAACCCAAGCATTCCCGCACTGGCACGTTTCTCTGCCCCATTTCTTTTCACTACATTCTTTTTTATTGTCGGCTTCTTCCACAAGACAGCATATATCGGAGCCTTTTTGGTATTTGTAAATGTGTTTGCTGCAATGGTAATGCTTGTCTGATAATATTCTTTTGTTTGCTTATTTTTTTCTAATACAACCGATTTCGTCGTACCGATGCCAACATCCGCCCCCAGAAATTGATTGTTCTCAATCTTTACTTTTTTGTTCACAGTATTGTCTTTTTTGTACCATTTACCAGAAAAATCCGATGTTGTCTGATTGCTTGTTTCAAGCCTTACAGCCATTCGATTTTTCAAACCGGACACATCTTTTTTTCGTTCAAAGACACATTGCCGGACAGAAATATTTTTAGAACCTTCAATCCAAATATAACTGCCGCCCTTTTTGTTTCGAAATCTCACACCACTCACAGTAATACCGGATGCATGACCAACAAAAACCGCCGTTGCTCCATTCACATTTCCCATATCAAAAATCACTTTCCCATTTCCCTGAATGGATGCATTTTTTGATGCCGCATATTTTCCTGTATTTTGTTTTCCCGATGCCTTTTCCTCTGAAATCATTTGGAACAAAAATTTAGTTGATTTTACTTTCTTTGTTCCTGTTGCTTTTGTTTTTTTGATTTTAACACCATTTGCACAGACAATTTTAACATTAGACGGTACATAAATTGTACCTGGAATTTTATATGTTCCTTTTTTTAATTTCAGCGTTCCGCCTGTTGTCGATAAACGCCTCATATAGGAGTTTATCATATAATACTGTTTTGTTTTTTTATTATAATACGGTTTCTGCCGATAAGATGAACTACATGGTATCGTTTTGGGACTCACCGTAAATGTTCTTTTTTTTGCCTCTGCTCGATTGCTCTGCATCATTATATCTGTCATAACAAATAATACAAATGCTATCATCCATAATTTCCATTTTCTTTTCATTTTCTCTCGTCCTTTCAGTTAATCCTTGATAGCCCCTAATATATCAAAATAATGTGTCACTTTTTCACTTTTTTATTGTTTCCCCTTTTTTTTGAATCATACTTTTTATGTAAAAAGGAGACCATCTGTTGAGATGGTCCCCTTTTTCAAAAATTTTCGATAATCAGAAAATTTCAAATTCTTATTTGTAAAGCTCAACAAGCTTCTGCAAATGCTCGAAACGAGCTTTTGCAGCTTCTTCGGACTCTTTGAAGAGTCTTTCTGCACGCTCTGGGAATGGCTTGATCAGACGAGTATAACGAGCCTCGTTGTTCAAGAAGTCCTGATAAGAACCGTCTCCCTCTTTGGATGTCAGAGTGAATGGATTCTTTCCTTCTGCTTTCAACTCAGGGTTGAAGGAGAACAGATTCCAGTATCCAGCCTTAACAGCCTTCTTCATCTCATCCTGGCAGTGGTTCATACCACCCTTAGCGATACCGTGGAGCTCACATGGAGCATAACCAATAATCAGGGATGGTCCGTTATAAGCTTCAGCCTCAGCAATTGCTTTTACAGCCTGAGCAGGATTAGCACCAAGTGCAATCTGTGCTACATATACATAGCCATAGCTCATAGCGATTTCAGCAAGGCTCTTCTTGCCAATCTCTTTACCGGCAGCAGCAAACTGACAAACTTCACCGATATTGGAAGCTTTGGATGCCTGACCACCAGTATTGGAGTACATCTCTGTATCGAATACCATTACGTTTACGTTCTCGCCGGATGCAAGTACATGATCCAGACCACCAAATCCGATATCATATGCCCAACCGTCACCACCGAAGATCCATACGGACTTCTTAGCAAGGTAATCTTTCTTAGCAAGAACTTCTTTGGATTTCTCACATCCTGCATTTGCAGCTTTTTCAAGTTCAGCAATCAATGCTTCTGCAGCAGGTGAGTTCTCTCTTGTATTATCTTTTGTCTCAATGAATTTAGCAGCAGCGGCTTTAAATTCAGCCGATGCTTTATCGGAAGCAGCAATCTCTTCTACCAATTCAATTGCCTGGTCACGAAGATATTTCTGTCCAATGTGCATTCCAAGACCATGCTCTGCGTTATCCTCGAACAGGGAGTTAGACCAAGCCGGTCCCTTCTTGGAATCTTTGTTTACTGTATATGGTGATGTTGCTGCCGGGTTACCCCAGATAGAAGAACATCCTGTTGCATTTGAAATGTACATATGCTCACCAAAGAGCTGTGTAACAAGTCTTGCATAAGATGTCTCAGCACATCCTGCACAACTTCCGGAGAACTCGAGAAGTGGCTGGTTGAACTGGCTTCCCTTTGGAGTTGTATCAGCAAATCCGCTGTCTTTCTTACCAACGTTAGCTACCAAATAATCAAATACCGGCTGCTCGTCTGCCTGAGATTCCTGAGGTACCATCTTGATGGCTTCATCAGCAGCTTTCGGACATACGGTAATACACTCGCCGCATCCCATACAATCCAGAGGAGATACGCTCATTGCAAATTTATATTCGCCGGCTTTTGGCTTTGTATCAGCAAGTTTGATGTTTGAAGGTGCTGCTTTCACCTCATCCTCAGAAAGGAGGAATGGACGAATTGTAGCGTGAGAACATACAAATGCACAGTTGTTACACTGGATACATGTATCCGGATTCCATACAGGAACCATAACGGCTGTACCACGTTTCTCATATGCGGAAGCACCAGTCTCAAACTGACCATCCGGGTTACCTGCGAATGCAGATACTGGAAGGCTGTCACCATCCATCTTAGAAATTGGCTCAAGAAGGTCATTTACCATCTTAACAACTTCCGGACGTCCGGTCTTCTCTTTTGCAGGAGCATCTGCTTCCGGATTCTTCCAAGATTCAGGTACTTCTACTTTATGAATTGCGTCAACACCACAATCGATTGCTTTGTAGTTCATTTCTACGACAGCATCACCTTTTTTGGAGTAAGATTTCTTAGCTGCTTCTTTCATGAACTTAATCGCATCATCAATTGGCATTACATCAGCAAGTTTGAAGAATGCAGACTGCAAAATTGTGTTAGTACGTTTACCCATACCAATTTCAATTGCTTTATCAATCGCGTTGATTGTGTAAAGCTGAATGTTGTTGTCTGCAATATATTTCTTAGCTTCAGCGTTCAAGTGATGTCCGAGTTCTTCGTCAGACCACTGGCAGTTAATCATGAATACACCGCCCGGTTTTACATCCTGAGCCATCTTCATACCCTGTGTTACATAAGCCGGGTTATGACATGCTACGAAGTCAGCCTGGTTGATGTAGTAAGGACTCTTAATCGGATTATCACCAAAACGAAGATGGGAAATTGTTACACCACCTGTTTTCTTTGAGTCATACTGGAAGTATGCCTGGATAAATTTATCTGTGTGGTCACCGATAATCTTTGTTGAGTTTTTGTTAGCACCTACAGTACCATCTCCACCAAGTCCCCAGAACTTGCACTCTTTTGTTCCCAGTGCAGAAGTAATTGGAGCCGGTTTCACTTCCGGAAGACTCAAGTTTGTTACGTCATCCACAATACCGATTGTGAAACGAGGTTTTGGATCGTCTTTCTCCAGTTCTTTGTATACAGCGAATACGGATGATGGTGGTGTATCTTTGGAACCAAGACCATAACGTCCGCCGGTAAGAATGATATCATTCAAACCTGCCTCACGAAGAGTAGCTGCAACATCCAGATACAACGGATCACCAAGAGCACCAGGCTCTTTTGTACGGTCAAGTACAGCAATCTTCTTAGCAGTCTTAGGAATTACCTTAAGAATTGCTTCCGGAGACCATGGACGATACAAACGAACTTTTACAAGACCAACTTTCTCGCCCTTTGCTGTCAAGTAATCAATTACTTCTTCTGCTACGTCACAGATGGATCCCATAGCGATGATTACGCGGTCAGCATCCGGTGCACCGTAGTAGTTAAACAGACCGTAATCGGTTCCGAGTTTTTCATTTACTTTGTTCATGTACTTCTCTACAACAGCAGGAAGTGCATCATAAGCCTTATTACATGCTTCACGATGCTGGAAGAATACGTCTCCATTCTCGTGAGAACCACGTGCAGTTGGGTGCTCCGGATTCAATGCATGTTTACGGAATGCTTCAACAGCATCCATTGGGCACATTTCTTTCAAATCTTCGTAATCCCATTTCTCAATCTTCTGAATCTCATGGGAAGTACGGAAACCATCAAAGAAGTTAATGAATGGAACTTTTCCTTCCAAAGCCGCCAAATGAGCAACCGGACTCAAGTCCATAACTTCCTGTGGGTTTGTCTCAGCAAGCATAGCGAAACCAGTCTGACGACAAGCATATACATCACTGTGATCACCGAAGATATTCA
>ERZ779851.1047-NODE-1047-length-26026-cov-3.397058_pt1 | contig 26026 bp, 38 predicted proteins | sample MGYA00511094_ERZ779851 | MGnify/ENA primary metagenome ERZ779851 (study PRJEB29588, sample SAMEA2155512) | human gut metagenome | biome: human gut; feature: human-associated habitat; material: faeces | place: Denmark | collected 2008/2010 ...
CGCTCGTCGCGGGTATGCTCATGGCAAGTCTTGACGGAACGCTTATTCCTATTCTTTTCAAGAAAATAGGTATAGACCCTGCGGTCGCCTCCGGACCCCTCATCACAACGCTTAACGATCTGATCGCCGTCTGCGTTTATTACGGCGTTTCGCTTCTTTTATTCGTGCAGATCGGGTTGTTCCGGATTTAACTGCTTAATTGATTGCAAAAAACCGCGTTTATCGACTTATACGGCAATTTATGCCTTAAAAAAACAAAATTCATAACACGCAAAAAGCGGGAGATTTCCGTTTGAAGCGAGCCCCGGAAGTTGGACAGAGAGGAGGACTTCCGGGGCGTATTTTTATGGAAAAAAGGGACAAACATTCAAAAAAAACGCGCCGCCGGACCACGGTTCGTTTTATTCTTGTCCGGCGTATCGGACGTCCGCGAGCATAAACTGCTACGAAAACGGAAAATTGCCCTTGTTTTCCATAGAAAAAGACACGCTCAATGGAGTTTTATACGCTCCTTTTGCGTGCGTCATGCTGTCAATGCCGAACGAAAAGGAGCGTCTTTTTAAGACGAAAGTAGGGCAGGCGTCCACGGGGATTTGAACCGTGATAAATTTTTCTTAAAAATCTCACGAATCGTAGCATTTTTCACTGGATATCTTCTCAAAACAATGGTATTATGCTGAATTGCAAAAGGAGGCGGAAAGTACTATGGGGCAAGAAGATTTGCAACTACTTATAAAAGGAATCGTGTTCTCTCTGCGACAACAAAAATTGCTGACGAAGGCAGAGTCCGAATTTGTATTGAAAATTATTGAACGAAAGTACCCACGGCCAAGAATTACGAGGGAAGACAATGAGTAATGAAAAAGACTATTCGGTATTGCCTGAGGTAACCATAATCCAAGAATCGGCGAAAATAGAATCGGAGGAGCATAAGCCGAAAAAACTTCGAGTTTGCGCCTATGCGCGGGTTTCAACGGAAAAAGAGGAGCAAGAATACAGTTTCGAAAATCAAAGAGACTACTACATGGATTATATCTCGAAACGATCCGATTGGGAGTTTGTCGGTATATATTCTGACTTCGGGTTGAGTGGGAAAAACAAAAAGCGTCCACAGTTTATCAAAATGATAGATGATTGCCATGCTGGGAAAATAGACAGAATCATTACAAAATCTATAAGTAGGTTCGCGCGTAACACAATTGATTGTATTCAAACTGTTAGAGATTTAAGGGAAAAAGGTATCGGCGTATATTTTGAGAGAGAAGGGATTGATTCGCTTTCTCCGCAGAGTGCTCTCGTCTTATCAATTATGGCAATAGTAGCCGAGGAAGAGAGCAGAAGCATTTCCAACAACATCAAATGGGCTATTCAAAAACAGTTTGCCCAAGGCCATTATTTAATACATACAAAACACTTTCTCGGCTATTCAAGAGAAGAAGATAACCGAATTATTATAATTCCCAAACAGGCTTTGGCTGTACGGAGTATATACCAGTTATACTTGGACGGAAAAAGCATTCACCAAATTGCCTTGGAAATGGAACTAAGGGAGATAGAATCGCCGGAGGGAAATAAAAACTGGGGAGATAGCACAATTTTATCTATATTAAAGAACGAGAAGTATAAGGGCGATTGCTTGTTGCAAAAAACTTATTCCCCGGATTTCTTGGCTTCCAAACGATATAAAAACACAGGACAACTTCGCAGTTATTACGTAAAAAGTCACCATGCGCCAATTATATCATCAGCAATGTTTGATGAGGTTCAAAATGAGATGCAACGTAGAAAAGACTTGCGAACTGGTTCGAAAGCGTATCCAAGTAAATATAGCGGGAAGAGTTGCTTAAGCGGATTGCTTATATGCGGACAGTGTGGTGGTGTAATGCGTCGACATGTTCAATACCGTAAAGGTGGTGGCATCGGATATTGGGTTTGCCAAAGACATGACCAAGGCAGTTGTTCTATGATGCAAATAAAAGAAAAAGTGATAATCGATGGGCTTCAAATGGTTATACGACAGATATTGTTTCAAAAAGAGCCGTTGTACACAGAGATGACGGATACGATTATCAATTCTGCAAGGAAAGCACACAAGAGTAGCATAAAAAGTGTAAATGCAAAAATCAAAAGGGTTCAAAGACAAATACAACAAATAAAAGACGATTATATAGAAGATGCGATTACGTATGAGGAATATTGCCACTTATCTCGTCAATTTATACATACTGAGCCATTCCTTGAATTGGAAAGAGAGGAAATGATACAAGAAAATAAATGTCTTGCACCAATTGAGCAACGAATAGAAGAAATATCTCAAAGGTTGAAGTTGCAAACGCTGTATGAACACTTCAACGAAGACTTACATATGGGTGTGCAAAAGACACGAAAACAATGGAGCGGAATACTGCAAGAGCCGACCTATCAAAGAAGAAGCCCTTGAGAAAGCGTTTGTAAGGGCATTAAACGAACTTATAGGAGACAAGGAACGAATACTCGAAAAACTGCAAAGTGCGACCGTGAGCGAAATAACGGACTCCTGTGCGACAGCGATAAATGAAGTGAATGCCGAGATAGAAAAATTACAAGAGCAGATGATGGAACTGCTGATGAAAAGGAACAACGGAGAGATTACCGATAAAGAATATGAACAGCAAAGTCAGCAGGTCGGAATGCAAATAGACCAACTGCTTATGAGAAAAGAAGAGATACTGTCCGAGCAAGGAAAAGTCCAACTCGCGTCGTACCGAATCGAAGAAGTGACCAAACTACTACAGACAGGAAAGATACTTGAAGAGTTTGATCGAGTGATGTTCAAAAGCCTTGTGCGGAAAATCACTGTGCTGTCCAACAAGGAAATCGAAATCGAGTTCGAGTGCGGAATAACAGTAAGAGAAACCTTATAAGCAAACGACCGACTGTGTTCGTAAGAGTGCGGTCGGTCATTTTTTCGTTGATTAAGACAGAAGAAATCATACGCTCCTTATCGTGCAAAAATCCTTTTTGTGCAATCGTTAAAGGCTTGCGACTTTTCAAAGCGAGTGAAGAACAAATCCCTACGGCGATACTCGAAGAAACAACAAAAAGGGTAAACTGCCACGAAAACGGCAATTTACCCCTGTTTTGCATAGAAAAAGACACACGCGTCGGAGTTTTATACGCTCCTTTTGCGTGTGTCTTGATGGTGGACTTAACAGGGTGAAATACGCACTCGCTTTTACGAATATCTTTTACCGTGATTTTCCGCGTTTTCTTCGGCGTTAAGTTATATGTTATTGTAATGTCTTGCGTTCCGTCATCATTATCATTTTCGTCCCATACAATAACGGAATTGACAAGTAAATCTATTATGCGGCGTTGAAATTCAGGATCGGTTTTATTCCCTGTTGTAAATTTTGTAAGGAAGAATATGACTTGTGCTTTATCAAGCATAAAGTATTCAGCATTTTCCTTGGCGAGATTTTTTTCTGCCGCTCGTTTTGATTTTTCCAACTCATTTAATCTTTTGCTTAACGAGGGCGATTCTGCGCCGTTTTCTACGAGTTTTAAGAGCCGTTCGATAGATTTATCATACTCTGCAATTTCGGCTTTTAACGACGGAATTAAAGTGCTTTCTTCGCGCTCTTTCACCGATTCTTTAACAGCCAAATCTGCAAGGTATTCAATGAAGTCGGGCGTAAGCATTTTTATGGTATCGTTGACTACTGCTTCTTCAAGCCTCTCTTTTCTAATAGGGGACTTTGTGCAACCATTATGCGACCGCCGCCCGGCGCAAGTATAATAGAAATACTTTCGTCCTGTTTTACTTGTACTTGCCGTTCCGGTCATCAGTTTTCCGCAATGCCCGCAAAACACTTTTCCCGACAGCATATAATCAACAATGGCTTTGCCTCTTGCCGGGGCTTGCGCCTTTCTACTTAATATTGTTTGCACACGGTCAAAGGTGTCTTTGTCTATAATTGCGGGAACACCATCGTCGATAACGACTTCCATAAATTTGTATTCACCTATATATTTTCGGTTTCGGAACATTGAATGAAAACTATTTTTATTGAAGTCCGAACCGCTTTTTGTTTTATATCCCGCCGCATTGAATACTTTGCATATCTCTGCAACCGTATGTCCGTTTGCGTACATATCAAAGGCTTGGCGAACAATCGGCGCGGTTTTCGGATCAATTACTAATTTCTTATTTTCAATCTTATAGCCTAACGATATTTGCCCGCCGCAGGAATTTCCTTTTAACGCCGATTCGTGCATACCGCGCGTTATTTTTTGAGAAAGTTCCTTTGAATAAAATTCTGCCATTCCCTCTAATACGGATTCAAGAATAATTCCCTCCGGGTTATCGCTTATCGCCTCGGTGGCAGAAATAACCTTTACGCCGTTTTTCTTTAAGCGTGTTTTATAAGTTGCGGAATCATAACGATTACGAGCAAAGCGGTCAAGTTTATAAACGATAACACCTTGCCATAATCGTTTTTCGCTATCGCGTATCATTCTTTGAAAGTCAACTCGCTTATCGGTTTCTTTTGATGCACTTAATGCTCGATCAGTGTACTCCCCGACAATAGTATATCCCATATCGGCGCAATATTTCTCGCAAACGTGGCGTTGCCCCTCGATTGATTGTTCATTTTGTCTTTCGGAACTATATCTTAAATACAATACTACATCCATTTCTGTAATCCTTATATAATATATGATTTACGGAAAGTGATAAAAGTGGCGATTTTAGCGTTTTCGGTAAAGTGTTCTATAAGAACGAATATATAGAGGACTTTATGGAAAAAGTCAATTATTCTCACTTTTATCACTTTTTAATTGAAGCAAATATTGAATCAACTTGGCTTGCTTCTCAATTCCTAACATACGATATGTAGCAACAAGTTCTAATTCTTGCTTGGAAAATTCACACTTTTCGTCCGATATTACAAGAATAGCATTATCGCTTTCACTTATACAGTTAGTGAGAACGTTGCCGTTATGATGCATTACGGATTCATCACCATTTAGAAAATATTCTAACGGTTTACCAAAATAATCTGCAACGACTTGTAATTTTCTCAATATCGGGTTGTGTTTTTTCCATTTACCGATAGTTCCGTTGCCAAAGCCGCATTCTTTTTCAAGATTAGTGATACTAATCTTTTTTTCGTTCGCACACTTTTTAATCCGTTCATAACAGCCCATAAATAATTTCCTCGAAAAATTTCTATTATTTTTGAGAAAAACACTTGACAACTCGAAAACTTTCTATTATAATAGTACCTGTAAACAACTTCTGTTGGCAATTTAGAGTAAAACTAAAACGCTCTGTGATTAGTTTTCTTTTAATCAAGAGTTCCTCAATGGTTTATTGTTTGTCTCAGAATTATTATACCATTAAAAACCTTGTTTGTCAACAATAGTTGTTTATAATTTGGAAATTTAGGAGGTAATATTTTGACTGTTAAGGAACGGGATAAGATTCGTGTCGCATTATTAGAAAACAGTTTGAGTCAAGTGTGGCTCATCAATCGACTTGATGAACACGGCATTCAGACCGATAAAGCCGAATTAAGTTCGGCTTTAAGCGGGACACGACACGGAGCGAAGATTGATAAAATCATCAAAACTTCAATTGAAATTCTTGACGAGTACGAATCGAAGATGAAAAAGTGATATGGACTGCACTCTTTCAAAAGAAAACGAAACACAAATCAGTAAACTTATCTGTCGTTACGCCAAAACCTATTTTGAAGATGAAAATAATCGCAGAGCCTTTGAAAAATGGTATAAGGAACATTACGGAAAAGTTTACAAATGGAAATTAAAAACGGAGAATCAAAAATGAAAAATTCAATTATCGACAAGATTGACAAAGCAATCAAAGACAACGAAAACAATGCGATTGAAACCTTAAATACAATTAAGGCTCTCATCGCAAGTGAGCGTAAACCCGACTTCACAAAAATCAAAGACGGCGACCATTTTACATACAAGGGTATCGAATTTATCAGGCTCGGCAAAGAGCAAGGCGGTATTCTTTGCATTACTGCGAAAATTTGGAAAACACTCCCGTTCGATAAAGACGGCTGTAACAATTTCAAAAAAGCATCTGTTTGCAAAGCGTTGAACAACGAATTTCGTCTTTTGCTTGATGATAATGATTTACTCACTTATCAAATGGACTTAACCGCAGACAACGGCGATAAAGCGTATGGCTCGTTGTGTGTACACGCAGGACTGCTTTCAGCCGATTTATACCGCAAGTATCGTGATTATATTCCGTCTTACAATGATTGGGTGTGGCTCTGTACACCGTGGTATTGTTCCGGTGGTGCGCGCGGCGTTCGTGGTGTGGGTACGGACGGCGCGTTGTACTACAACTATGCGGGCACCGCGTACGGTGTCGTCCCGGCTTGTATCTTCATCGAAAATCAATGATAGCCCTCGTTAGAGGGCGGGAGGTACAAAATGGACTTCACTATAACTTACAACGACGGAAAAGGCAAAATGACACTTCATTGCGACTATTTCTTTGAGAAACATAACGGAAAGTTCATACATACCATCAAGCCCGACATTTATAAGGTTTTGAAACTTCTGCATAATTGGGAACACTGCAACGATGCGGATAAACTTATGAAATGGCTTTCCGAACATAACTGCGAAGAATTAGTCAAATATTATAGAGAAAAATATTCAAGGAGCAAATAAAAATGGATAAACAAAACAAAAAGGGTTTTCATATCACTATCACTTCTCTCGATGACGGGAAAATACTCGTAAACGAGGATAGCAAAGCAATCATTGCGCGTGTAAATCTCGGTGAAAGAACAATGGGAACGGCATTTTCCGCTTGTAATGCTGTCGATATTGTAGATACAATATGCGGAGCGGAAAAGGTCATTCGTAATCTTAAAAAGGACTTGCCGACGAGTGCGCTTGTGCGAGGGATACTTCTCGCGTTGTGTGGCGAAGATGAAAAACACGAATAAGCGCGACGGGAACAATTTTGAGGAATTTTTTTGTAACCTTTTATTCTCTAATGGTTTTTGGGCGCACAATCTTGCACAAAACCAAACGGGACAGCCCGCCGATGTTATAGCCGCAAGAAATGGCAAAGCGTACTTAATCGACTGCAAAGTATGTGGAAAAAACGGCTTTCCGTTTTCACATATGGAGGCAAATCAGGATAGTTCGATGGAGTTATGGCGTAATTGCGGCAACGGCGTAGGGTGGTTTGCCTTTAAGTTAGATGACAATTCCGTATGGCTTATCCCGCACATTGCTTTGTTAGGTTATGAAAAAGTTAAATCGGGGCTTTCTGTCAGCGAAATCAGATTATACGGGCAACCGTTCGAGGAGTGGGTGTCAAAATGCAAATAACGATCGGAAGCACTATTACAATCAATCAGCCGAATGAGGCTATAAAAAAATGGTGCAAAGAAAATTTGATTATCCCTAACCCGGAATACTCCAAAAAACTGCGAATGAATTTTTGGCTCGGAAATACTCCCGCAACGTTAAGTTTGTACGAGATTGACGGACAAAATTATATTTTGCCGTTCGGGTGTTTGCGCTCGATACTTCGTTTAAGCAATGGTTGCCCCGTTACAACAACATTCCACACCCCGACAAAGGTAGACTACCACGCAAGTGTTCCGTTATTCGACTATCAGGAAACAGCGGTAGATGCTATTCTTCCCGAATTTTACGGAATATTGCAAAGCCCTGCCGGGAGCGGAAAAACGCAAATGGGCATAGCCGTAATAACCCGCTTAAACGTGCGAACATTGTGGCTTACACACACGAAAGATTTGCTTACTCAAAGTATGAAACGCGCCGAACAATATATTGACAAGTCCTTTATGGGAACAATTACCGAGGGAAAAGTGAATATAGGCACGGGAATTACTTTTGCAACGATACAAACAATGTGTGAGTTAGACTTGCGGAATTACCGTGATTTTTGGGACTTGGTAATTGTCGATGAGTGCCATAGAGTTGCAGGATCGCCAACGACAAGAACGCAGTTTTACACGGTGCTGAATGCTTTATCGGCAAGAAGCAAATACGGCTTGTCGGCTACCGTGCATCGCTCGGACGGAATGATTCAAGCCACTTATGCCCTACTCGGTGAAATTATTTATAGTGTCCCCGAAACAGCGGTTGCAGACAAGATAATGAAAGTCGGAATAGCACCTATCGGAACAGAAACGAAGTTATCAAACGCCTGTTTGAATACGGATGGCACATTAAATTACGCTCGATTGATTTCGTATCTATGCGAAGATACAACGAGATGTCGTTTGATAGTGGACTACATAATCAACGAAAAAGACAAATCGTGCTTGATTCTTTCCGATAGGCTCAATCATTTGGAAACACTAATGAATATGCTTCCCGAAGATATGCGGCACAATGCCGTTATGATAGACGGAAAAATGACTACCAAAACAGGCAAAGTGCGGCGAGAACAAGCAATCGAAGATATGCGGTCGGGCAAGAAAAAATATTTGTTCGCAACCTACTCTCTCGCAAAAGAGGGTTTGGATATACCGCGTTTAGAACGGTTGTTTATGGCAACCCCGCAAAAAGATTATGCCGTAGTAACGCAAAGCATAGGACGAATAGCACGAATTTTCGACGGAAAGAAAGATGCAATTTGTTATGACTTCGTTGATGATATTCGTTTTCTATTCAAATCTTACAAAAAGCGTTGTACGACATATCGAAAAGACAACTGCTATTTCGTGCAGGACGGAGGCTGAAATGACATTAGGTAGTTTATTTGATGGCGCAGGAACTTTTCCTTTTGCAGGTAGTATTTTCGGTGTAGTGCCGAAATGGGCAAGCGAAATAGAACAGTTTCCCATTGAAGTAACAAAACGCCGACTGCCGAAAATGAAGCACTTGGGCGATATTATGAAAATTGACGGAACAACGATTGAACCCGTTGATGTAATAACTTTCGGAAGCCCTTGTCAAGATTTATCGGTAGCCGGGCAAAGAGCAGGTTTAGGCGGCGAACGGTCAGGCTTGTTTATGGAAGCCGTTCGCATTATCAAAGAAATGAGAGGTGCAACAAATGGAAAATATCCACGATACGCCGTTTGGGAAAACGTGCCGGGGGCATTCAGTTCCAACAAGGGCGAAGATTTCCGAACCGTCCTCGAAGAACTCTGCAAAATCAAAGACAGTACAGCCGTTATTCCTCGACCTACGAACAACAAAGGAAAGTGGAAAACAGCAGGACTTATCTTGGCAGACGGATATTCAATCGCTTGGCGAGTCCTCGATGCACAATTTTGGGGAGTTCCCCAACGCCGTCGAAGAATCTTCCTTGTGGCAGATTTTGGAGGTGGAAGTGCCGGACAAATATTATTTGAGCAAGAGGGCTTGTCGCGGAGTTTTGCAGAGAGCCGTGAAAAATGGCGTGGAATTACCGCCGATACTACTTATGGCTCTTATATCGCAAGGCGAGATAACGGAGGAAGAACTGAACGAGATTGGAATAGTCCCCCCCCCACTCTTTGTCTTGAATGATCAAGGCGGCGAAAGTATCGGTGTCGAAAGGGATTCGGTGATTCCGACATTACGAGCGCAAGCGCACGGTAACTTACCTATTCTTGCGGTTCATTCCGTCGATACATACAATTATTCAATCGGTGATAAAGCAAGAACGCTTCTTGCGGGACATTACGATAAAGACGGCTTGCCGTGTGTAGCGATCAATCTTTTACAAGATGCCGTTCCGAATGAAAAAGTTTCCCCGTGTTTATCTACGGGAAACCCTAAAACGGGGCAAGCAAACATAGGTGTCGTTTATGCAATCGACAGAGCGGCTTTCAATCAGGGCAAAAATGCGCAGTACAAAATTCAAATTGACGAACAGGGCATTTCCCATACGCTCGTAGCAAAAGGTCCGGGGGCTGTATGCTATCCCGTAGGACTTAAAGGCGATATAGCAGGAACACTTGATGCAAGTTATTGGAAAGGTTGTGGCGAACGCAACGGAACAGAACGAGAAGTAATCGCTTGCCCTACCGAAACGAAATGGATTGTGCGCCGTGTAACTCCGATAGAATGCGCAAGATTACAAGGAATGCCCGATTGGTGGTGCAAAGACATAAAACACGCCGACAACGCAGAATACAAAATGTGGGGCAACGGAATGGCTTTGCCTTGTGTAATGTATGTAATGCAGAATTTGACGGCTGAATACAGAAAAAATTTATTACGGAGGTAACTATGATTAAACCACTTTTAACAATCATTATATGCGTTATTCTTCTCATCGCGATTACTATTGTTTTCACTTATGTACTCGTCAGCGATTACAAGAAAGCAAAAGCAGGTGGGAAATCGATCTTTTGGAAAAGCGGTAAAGCGAAAAGGAAAACGAAATGAACTTATACATATTTGACTGCGAAGTGTTCAAATGCGATTGGTTATTCATTTTCAAAGAAGTCGCAACGGGTGAATTTACGATAATTCATAACGATAATGACAGCGTAAAAGCCTTTATGACTTCGGATAAAGTGATTGCAGGCTTTAACAATAAGAATTACGACAACTATATTCTTAAAGCAATATTAGCCGATGCCGATAACACAACCGTGAAAGAGATAAACGACTATATTATTTCGGGACACGACGGATGGACTCACCCTTTTATTAAAGAAAACAAAGCGTATTTTGAAAGTTTCGATTTAATGGACGATGTTCAGCAAGGTATATCACTAAAAGCGATAGAGGCGCATTTAGGGATAGACATTGAGGAAACGAGCGTTGATTTCAATATCAACAGAGCATTGACGGAAGAAGAACTACAACGGACTATTTTCTATTGTAAATACGATGTTAGCGCAACAGAAATATTGTTCAAACTGCGCGAAAACTATCTACAAAACAAACTTATGCTCGGCAGAATTAAAGGAATAGACGATACGAGAGCATTGTATATGACGAATGCGAAACTCACCGCAACATATCTCGATGCCACTCCCCCGACTTACGAACGAGCAGACGAAAGAAATTATCGCTACCCCGATAATTTACTTCGAGAATATATTCCGCAAGAAGTGTTCGATTTCTTCGATCAACTGCACGATCCGACCGTTTCAGATTTGGACTTATTCGGAGGCTGTGATGCCTACGGAAACAAATGCAAGGGCAAGAGTTACACGTTCTATATCGGGGAATGTGAATGCACGATTGCTTTCGGCGGCATACACGGAGCAATTCCCTATTACAGAGAAAAAACGATTGCCGGGCGGTCAATCAGGAATAAGGATGTAGGCAGTTATTACCCCCACGAAATGACACTCGACGGGTATTGTAGCCGAAATATTCCGAATCCGAAAAACTATGCAGATATGCTTGAAACTCGTATGAAAGCCAAAAAGTCAGGCGATAAGGCAACCGCAAACGCCTTGAAACTCGTAGCAAACACGACTTACGGCGCAATGCTCAATAAGTACAACGCTTTATTCGATCCGCTAATGGGGCGTTCGGTGTGCATAACGGGGCAACTCCGATTGCTTGAACTTGCAAATCATCTTGTTGCCGACTGCTCTACGGTTAAAATTATTCAACTTAATACGGACGGCATTATGATAAGCATTGACGATTGCGATTTGGAAAAATACAACGCTATTTGTCAAGAATGGCAAGACAGAACGGGTTTTGAACTTGAAGAAGATTGCATAAGCGAGATTATTCAAAAGGATGTAAACAATTATATCGAAGTGGCGATTGACGGAAGTACGAAAATCAAGGGCGGGCAATTAGTGCGCGGCATCGTAACAAATACGAAACTTGATTTAACGAGTATGGGGCTTAAAGAATGGAAACAGATAAACGGTGGTGCATTCAACATTAACAATAATATGTGCATCGTCGCACAGGCGATTCAAGATTATTTTGTTAAGGGCATTCCCGTAGAAACAACAATCGGTGATTGTAACGACATTCTTATGTTTCAACTCATTTCAAAAGTTTCGGGCAAATATACGGAAGCATTTCAAATTATAGATGGGAAAAAAGTTCCTACGCAAAAATGTAACCGTGTATACGCTTCGCCTAATCTTGATTACGGAACTCTTTACAAAGTTCACGCAACCAAAGGAAATGACAACAAAGTTGCAGGACTTCCCGAACATTGCGTGATAGACAATAAAAACGTGCTAACAACGGACGATATTGATAAAAGATGGTATATCCGTTTGGCAAAAAAATACATTAACGATTTTCTCGGCATAGAAATCAAAAAGCCGAATGGTCGGAAATTAAAAGCAAAAAAAGATAAAATCTTAAAAATCTTGGAGGATTTCAAAAATGGAAACTAAAAACACTACCCCTGCTTATGAAACGATGAACGTATGGAGTAAATTGCTTCTCGCTCGTAAATTGTTTCAGGAAACGAACGTAAAGAAAAGCGGCATCAACAGGCATCTCGAATTTAAGTATTTCGAGTTGCAAGACATCGTTCCGGTCGCAACGAAAATCGGTTATGAAATCGGCTTGCTTTTCGTAACGACATTTGAACCCGAAACGGCGCAAATGACCGTCGTGAACGTACACAACCCCGACGAAATCATTATTTTCCGTTCCCCGATGAAAGAAATCGAAAGTATCGAATCTTCGAGAACGGGCGGCAAACTTACGAACGCGATTCAAAATCTCGGTTCGGCAGAAACCTATCAGCGCAGATACCTTTATATGGCGGCACTTGATATTGTCGAAAACGACGAATTTGACGGCGAAGTCGGAGAGGTCGAAGCCCCCAACCCCGAAAAGCCCGCCAAAAAGACAAAGGCGAAACCGCCCGTAACAGCCGAAAAGCGTGAGGAAATCAAACAGGAAATAGTGGGGAGTTCCGGGCAGGCAGAGCCTTTGCAGATTGAAGCACTTTCCGCCGCCCTGCAACAGTTGCTTGATATTGATCCCGAACAGGAAGAATTTGTTCAGAAACTTATTCTGCAAACGGACAAACTCACGAACATTTCCAAAGAAGCGTGTGAAGCACTCATCAAGGAACTTGGGGATCTTATCGCCTCATATTCAACTGTCAGTAAGAACGGCGCGGAGGCTTAATTATGGAATGGTTAAACAGCAAGCAAATTAAAATTACGCCACCCAAACGCCCCAAAAAACTCACGGGAACGCGCTTTGCGGCAATCTTTGGTCTTAACAAGTGGAACACCCCGTTTAAGACTTGGTGCGAAATCACAAGAACCTACGAAGAACCGTTTGAAGATACGATTTATACAATCGCGGGTAAAACGATTGAGCCGAAACAGATTGAATGTATGAAACGTTCGTATTTTATGACGGATATAAAAACTCCGACGGATGTATTCGGCGCGGATTATTTCAAAAAAACTTACGGCGATTTCTTCCCGGAAGATAAAATCTTCGGCGGGATGTGGGACTCAATCAGAGTCGATAAAAATGGCAAAATCACTTGCGTACTCGAATTTAAGACCACGAAACGCGCAGAAGATTGGCAAGGTGAAATTCCCGAATATTACGCTCTGCAAGCCGCATTATACGCTTATCTTTGTGGAACGAACAGCGTTGTTATGATTTGTTCTTTCCTTGAAGAAAAAGACTACGAACATCCCGAAAATTTTGTGCCGTCGGCAAAAAATACGATAACTATTTGCTTTTCAATGAGCGAACGCTATCCGAATTTTGAGCGCGACTACATACTTCCCGCTCGTAAATGGTGGGAAATACACGTTATCGGTGGCATTTCCCCCGAATACGACGAAACAGGCGATGCGGATATTCTCAAAGTTTTGAGGACGAACAATCTTAACCCCGATACCGACATTCAGGCTCTTGTAACCGAAGCGGAAAACTTACAGATGAAAATCGACAAGAACGCCGCCGAAATGAAAGCCGATAGCGACAGGCTTGATGCGATAAAAAATCAAATCAAGGAACACGCAATCACTCAACTTCGTGATGGGGATAAAAAGGTAACTATCCCCGGCAAGCATTATGTGTTCGCTCTTTCGAGAAGTGAGTCCGTTTCCGTCAATAAAGATGCGTTAAAAACCGACGGACTTTTGGATAAATACTCGAAGAAAACAACTACCTACAAATTAACAACAACTGTCATTAAGGAGGACAAATAAAATGGCAAAAATCGCACTTTCTAACACTACTTTTTCTATCGTCCCGGAGGGAACTCACGTTTTCCAAATTACCGCAGTCGAATACAAAGAAGATTTCGGTAAACTCAATATCTCTATGAAAACCGCATCGGGGGCAACGCATATTGAGCGTTTCAGTCTTGTCGGTAACGACGGCAAGCCAAACGATGGTGCAAACAACGCCTTTTCGTATCTTGCGAAAACCGCATTGCAAGATTATGACCTTGAAGAAATAGATCCGAACGACCTTGTAGGGCGTTTCTTCAAAGCCGAAGTAACTCACGACGTTCTTCCCAACAAAAACGATCCGACGAAAACAGTAACTTTCTCACGACTTGGGAAAAAGGAAATGGCAGACGGCTTCGATGAAGAAGAAAAGGTCGTTAAAGCCCCTGCAAGCCCTGTTTCGGTAAAACCCGCGCCGACTATTCCGACCGTCAAGAAAACTGCTCCTGCGGCGAGCGCACAGCCCGTGAAGCACGCAATCGACCTGCAATCTATTTTGGGTAGGAAATAACCGTGAAACAAAGCAATCTTCAACAGAACTGTATAAAATTTTGCAAATCGGAGGGGTTGTTTCATATAAACACTCGTGGCGTAAAAGCCCCGTCAAACTATCCCGATTTGATAATTTGTTTGAACGGTATGTTTATTGCTTTTGCCTTTACGGATTCAACGGAGCAAAGATTGCATTGCAAAAAAGTTCTCTCGTGCGGCGGGCGTATTTATCGCCCCCGCACCCTTGGGGAATTTGTAGAAATAATCCGTAGTATTCAGGAGGAAAAGAAAAATGGATTTTGAACTTATCGTAAACGAAAACAAATTAGTCGGGTTTTATATGCCGGGCGGCGGGAAAATGCTTCACGATTTAATGCCTGTACATATTGCCATCTCGATTATCAATCAAGGCAAAGAAGTAAAAAGAAGCGACAAAATAAAAGGTTTTCCTCTTTGTGTGGACGATAAATATTATTTTGAAGCAAAATACGAGGCTTGATATGGTGAAGTATGAGAAAGTTCCAAAAGAATTAAAAGACCTACCGCAATGGGTGTGTGCGTGGAATAATAACAAAATGCCGATGAAAGCGAGGGAACGCAAAGCCGCATCATCTGTCAACCCCGAAACGTGGAGCGACTTTGATACCGCCGTAGAAGCGGTTGAAAGTGGTGTATACGATCATATCGGGTTTGTATTCAACGATAACGGAATTGTCGGTATAGACATAGATGCGGGCTTTGATTCTACGGGCTTTCTTTCGGACTTATCTATCGACATAATGAAAGCGTGTAAATCGTTTACAGAAGTGTCGAAAAGCGGCAGAGGTATTCATATCTACCTTAAAGGGAATTTGCCGTTTACGGGCAAAAATAACCGCAACGGCGTAGAAATTTATCAAGCGGCGCGATACTTTATTGTAACGGGAAAAAAACTTATTTACGATGAAATTATCGAAAATCAACAAGCAATAGATTATGTGCTTGAAAAATACTTCCCCGAAACGGTTAAAACGAACGACGGAAACGCGCCAAAGCAAGCGGCATTCTATTCCCCGATATTTACAAAGCCCGAAAACGGGAAAATCGTCTTAACTCCGACATACCCGCCGATTCCGCAGGGCTTACGAAATCAATCATTAACTTCACTCGCCGGGCAGTTGCATTCGCAGGGCTATACTAAAAAGCAAATCTATGAAGAATTGCTCAAATGCAATAAAATTGCTTGTTCGCCACCCCTGCCCGCACGAGAAATCGAAACAATAGTAAACAGCGTAACGAGGTATCAACGATGATAACCATAAAACACGGCGATTGTATGAATATAATGCCGAAAATGACAGATAACAGCGTAGATTTCACTTTAACGGACATTCCGTATAATGAAGTCAATCGCGCTGACAACGGCTTGCGAAAACTCGATAAAGAACACGCCGACATTCTCACCTTTGATTTACATACCTTTTTGCGGGAAGTTTACAGGATAACTAAAAACAATATCTGCATTTTCTGCGGGCGTGAACAGTTCAGCGATATTTATAAATTTTTCGCAACGATTGGGGGGGGGACTTGCCGTCCTATCGTATGGCAAAAATCTAACCCCTCGCCTATGAATGGCGAATATGTGTATTTAAGCGGAGTGGAATTTGCTGTGTGGTTCAAAAAGAAAGGCTCAAAAGTATTTAATGCCCGGTGCAAAAACGTGGTATTCAAACACCCGAACGGCACGAGCAAATTTCACCCGACGGAAAAGAATCACGAATTACTGAAAGAATTGATTTTAGACAACACGAATGAAAACGATACCGTTTTTGATCCGTGTATGGGAAGCGGAAGTCATTTACTTGTAGCCGCCGAAAACGGCAGAAACGGCTTCGGAGTAGAACTTAATGACAATTATTATTCTATCGCAAGCGAACGGCTTTCACCTTTCTTAAAAGAAAACTCAATTTATTCGCTTATTGCACAGATTGTACGCAAAAAGCAACACTTAAACGGAGGTCAGAATGGCTAAAAACAACACAGCCGTCAACGAAACCGAAAATAGAGAATCCGACCTATTTCAAATGAGAAACGGCAGGTACATTCTTTCGGAAGAATTGTCGGAAAAAATGTATTACATAAAGAAAACCCAACCCGAATCGTATCAGGCAGACAACAGCGGCTACTCGTGGGACGAAAGCGGAATGGCTGAACTTTTTTCAGAATGCTACGAAAACGATACTCGCTACTGTCCCGAAAATAAAACTTGGTATACCTACGACAACGGGTATTGGAAAAAGGACATCGGCGCATTGCTTGTAAGTGAAAAAATAAAAGAATTTGTTCGCTTAATGAGCCTTTATTGCGGCGAAATCGTCGATGACGATAAACGGAAAGAGTATTCAAAATTCATCTCTAAAATGGGCGACCGTAGGTTTAGAGATAGACTTATGAAAGATGCTACGGGCGTAAAACCTATCCCGGCGGCGAAATTCGATGCGAATCCGAATTTGATTAACTGCCTTAACGGAACTTACGATTTGGAAAAAATGGAATTTCGTCCGCACGATTGGCGAGATTTTCTCACAATGGTAACAAATTTTGAGTATACCACAAAAGAAGATGTTCGCTGTGAACGTTGGGAAAGATTTATCGACGAAATAACGAGCGGCGATAAAGAAAAGGCTGACTATTTGCAACGCGCTATGGGCTATTCAATGCTCGGCGTAAGCAAAGAGGAATGTATGTTCATATTACACGGAAGAACGACAAGGAACGGAAAATCTACTTTTCTCGGAACAATTCATCATTTGCTTGGCAATTATGCAACGGTTTCCCCCGTTTCGATTATTTGCAAATCGGACAGAGCCAAAAACGCCGAAGCCGCATCACCTACAATAGCCGCGTTAAAAGGCAAACGCTTTGTATCTATGGCAGAAAGCAATCAATACGGCAAACTCGATGAGGAAGTAATCAAACAACTCACAGGCGGCGAAGAAATAACTGCACGCAACCTTTATGAATCAATGATGACATTCCTCCCGCAATTCACTTTATGGCTGTCGTGCAACGATTTACCTGCGGTACAAGATAAATCTTTATTCGCTTCTGACCGTGTGCGCGTTATTGAATTTAACAGACATTTTTCCGAATCCGAACGCGATGCAAACTTAAAAGAAGAGTTCAAAACACCCGAAGCAATGCAAGGAATATTTACTTGGCTTCTCGCAGGATATTTCAAATATAAGCGTTTCGGCTTGACGATGAACGACAAAATGAAAGAAGTTATCAAGCAATATGAAAAGGATAATGACCTTGTTTTGCAATTCATCGAAGAACGTTGTCGCGCAAGCGAAACGGGTTCAAGGACGAAAACACTTTACGATGCCTATAAACTGTGGTGCAAAAGTAATGGATATTTCGTTTGTAGCGCAAAAAAGTTCAGCGCGGGTTTGGAACAACACCCTGAAAAGCATCAAGGCAAAGTCATACGGGACGGCTACCCGTTCTACAAAGGCATAGAATTAAAGCAACCATAAGAGGTAGAAAATGAAAGATTGGACAGGCAATTACAATTCTATATGGAAAATAATCGGCGCAAGTTCTCATACCGAAGAAGAACGGCAACAAGACGATTATTACGCCACAGATCCTGTTGCGATAGATAAATTATTAACCGTTGAAAAGCCTTATCCCCTAATATGGGAATGTGCCTGCGGCGAGGGGCATTTATCTAAACGCTTACAAGATTTCGGCTACATAGTTTATTCCACCGACCTCGTTGACAGGGGCTATTCGACGGGGGGGGGAATCGACTTTCTCAAAGCAACTTCACTCCCGAAAGGGTTTAATAATTGCGACATACTTACTAACCCACCGTACAAATATGCGAAAGAATTTGTACTCAAAGCGTTGGAGTTAGTTAAGCCGGGCAAAAAGGTTTTTATGTTTCTGAAACTAACCTTTTTAGAGGGTAAGGCTCGATATACCGAACTATACAGCAAATACCCACCTAAAACCGTGTATGTGTTTAGCGAGCGGGTTTCTTGCATCAAAAACGGCGAGGGTGAATTTAATCACGGTGCTGTTTGCTATGCGTGGTATGTGTGGGAAAAAGGTTATACGGGAACGACAGAAATTAAATGGATTTAGGAGGTTTTTATGAACAACAATCGTTGTGTCGCGTGCGGGGCTATTATCCCGGAGGGGCGGCAGGTTTGCCCTAACTGTGAAAAAAGTTCGCCAAAAATCAATGATAAACAACTTGTGTTTATTTGCTCGCCGTTTCATTCTTATGACGAAATGCAAAAATTGTGTAATATCGAAAACGCAAAAACATATTGCCGCATAGCAAGCCGACAAGGCTACATCCCTATCGCGCCGCATTTATTTTTCCCGCAGTTTTTGAACGATAACGATCCGACGGAACGGGCGGCGGGAATGGAAATGGGCAAGCAGTTAATGCAGAAATGCTCAAAAGTATGGGTTTGCGGCAACTATATCTCTGACGGAATGCGAGAAGAAATAATGTTTGCACAACAGAACAATATTCCTTATGAGCATATCACTTGCAGGGGTATTAGTTGCTTTCGGGAGTGCAAAAATGATTGAACTTTATCTAAAAAATATCGGCTTAAACGAACCCACACGGGTAGCCTATCACAATAAAGACTTCAATCGAGTTGAGGAAGTTACTACATATAGACTTGATATACAGAGTTTAGTCGAGATATGGAAAGTGTGCTTTGACCTTAAACCCAAATTTCAAGAGAAAATTTATTTGTATTACCCACACAATTTAAGATTTACATTTGAGCATAAAACTCTATTTGCAGGGAAATCAATAAAAGAATATTTTTCCGAATGCGGGGTTGAGTGTGTAGTAACCCATACAAAAATAGATTTACTTTTGAAAACAATAAATTCGGAGGCAAAAATGATACGATTAGAAAACTCTAAATATCCTTGCACAACCTGCAAGCATAAACCGACACAGCATAACCCTGCCTGCAAAAACAAGGAATATGATTTGATGTGCGAAAGTTGCACGCATTATTATTGCTGTCAAAATGCACTTGAAAACGAAACGACTTGTCCGTATTATATGGAGGAAAACAATGATAATTCATTATCAAAACGGTAACGGCGAAGAAAAGTTTATATCAGATGTGATTCACTTGCAAAACGTGGACGACCGCATATTCATCGCTTCAATGAAAAACGGAGCGGAACTAACTCTGTTAGTTGAAAGAATCGAGGGCATTTATTATCAGGACAAAGAACAGCAAGCCATCCAAAGAGAAAACGAAAGGTTGAAAGGCATCATTGCTATGACAGAACAGCATTTTAACCCGCCCTTACCTTTCGCTGACGAGTTTGACAATGAAATCAAAAAGGCGAAAAAACAAGCCGTTTTGGAATTTGCGCACAAATTAGAATCCGTCGCAGTACAAGAGGGCGAGTGTGAAGATTATGTGTGTTGCATAGTAGAACGTTTGTTACGGGAGTATAAAAATGAGCAAAGTAAATGATGTAGTCAATCACCCGTCGCATTATACCGACGGAAAAATTGAAGTCATAGACTTCATTGAAGATAAAGGACTGAATTTTCATCGCGGCAACGCGGTGAAATACATAGCCCGTGCTGGGAAGAAAAACCCCGCCAAAGAAGTGGAAGATTTGAAAAAGGCGGTTTGGTACTTAAACCGTGAAATTCAAAGAATGGAGCGCGACAATGATTCAAAGAAAGACTAAAAACACATTTCGCCTTTACCCCATTGTCGGAACTCAACCGCTTACAGGTAAACCGTAACCCAAAGAGCCGCCGTTGAATTTCAAACAGGAATGCGAAATTAAATTGTGCTGTTCTTGCACAAAAGCAAAATGCGACGGCACACCGTGCGAAGAACTCAAACGGGCTTATGCGGAAGCAAAACAACACATCAAGGAGGTTCACGATGAAAAAGCATTACACACACGAAAGTGAAGAGTTAAACGCTCTTTTGGGAAAGAAAGTAAAAGTTACACTTTTTGACGATACAACCATAACAGGTGTATTAACCCGCGCAGAGTGGAAGCCCGATCGTTATCAGGCTCAAAATTGGACTTTCCGTAAAACACACGTTAAGAAAATCGAGGTGATATTATGACAGAAAAAGAAAAGATAAACGAAATGGCAAAATATATTTGCAACGCCTGCGAAATGGGTTGCGGTTTTGATGGCGATTGCGATGAGGGTTCGGATTACAAAACCTGTGGCATTTGTCAAGAAACAGCAAAGAAAATTTATGACGAAATCATTTGCAAAAACTCGTCCACGGACAAAGAAGCCGTGCCGTATTTAAGGCGAGTATGCAGAATTTTTGAGATTGCATTAAATAATGCACTCGGTATAGATCATAACTACACCGATGCTTATAAAGAAGCCGAAAAAGAATACGAAGAGGAGGAAGCAAGACGAAATGCCGACAAAAGATGAATTACGTTTGTTACAAGCGTTGCCTCTTGATATTAAAATTAGAAAAACCGAACAGCGTATACGAGAATGGGTAAATTATTTCGGCGTTGACGGAGTGTTTGTGTCTGTAAGCGGCAAGGACAGTACAGTTTTGAGATATATTGCACGCCGCTTATTTCCCGAAATTCGTTCTTGCTTTTGCAATACCGGGCTTGAATATCCCGAAATTCAAAAGTTTTGGAGGGCGCAAGAAAACGTGGATATTATCCGCCCTGCAATTTCATTCAAAGATGTACTTTCTTTATATGGCTACCCTATTATTAGTAAAGATGTTTCACTCGCAATAAGATATGCCCGCAAGGGTAGCGATTGGGCAATAAAAGATTTTGAGGGGTTAAATCACGACGGAAGCGAAAGTCCGTTCAAGGCGGGAATGTATAAGAAATATAAACCTTTATTGAACACCGATTTTCTAATCAGTAATCAATGTTGCGCCATAATGAAAGAACAGCCTCTTTATGAATACACGAAAGACACTCAAAGAAAAGCAATTATCGGAACAACAGCAGAAGAAAGTAAACGGCGTGAAAACTCTTGGCTAAAAACAGGGTGCAATGCGTTTGATTCCGACCGTCCGACAAGTAAACCGCTTTCGTTTTGGCGTGAACAGGATGTTTTACAATTTATAGCCGAAAACAATGTAGAAATACCATCTGTTTACGGCAAAGTAATTTATGAAAACGGCATTTATCATACTACGGGATGCGACAGAACGGGTTGTATTTTCTGTATGTTCGGGGCGCATTGCCGCGACGATGACAGATTTTTACGACTGAAAGAAACTCATCCCGTTCAATATAACTATTGTATGGGCGGCGGCTCTTATGATGGCGGCGTATGGAAGCCCACGAAAGAGGGACTCGGAATGCGCCACGTTATAGAAGAGTTACATAAACTGTACGGCAAAGATTTTATTAAAATTTCGGAGGAACAAAAATGAAAACAAAATTATTCAAAATCATTATCGCACTTTTGCTCGCGCTCACAGCAATGTTTGCTTTTGCCGGGTGTGATAAAGCCGATACAACACGGCACAACATTCAGCAGGAAGCCGACAATTTCAATGTATATCGCAAAATGACTTTCGTCAACCTGTATACAGGCGAACTTCTTTATAGCGCGGAGGGCTATTTTTCGGTACAGACTACATACAAAAACAATTATCAAGGGCAACAGGAAATAGGACTTGTTTTCAAAGTCGGTGAAAAGCAATACAAAATGGACTATTTCAGTATTGCAGAAAACGTATGCTATGTTATCGAGCAATTAGAAAACACTACGGGCGATCCGTATCATTGGAAAATTGTTTGGTATATCCCTATTCCCCAAATCGTAGGAGGTTAAAATGAACGCTTTCTTTATAGGTTTAATCGTTGGCTTGTTTATCGGCGGCGCACTTATCTTTTGCGTTATGGCAATCGTAATCGTTGGAAAGGATGACAAAGTTCAACCGCCGCAGGTAAAACCTATCCCGTTGTGGGAATTTACAGAAAAGTACATTGCCCATAATACCCTAATTACTCTTTACCGTGAAGAATACAAAAAAGACGAAGAGGGTTTTCAGCAACATTATTTGTACCCGCTTGAACAGGTTATGGATTGGCAAATTACCTCAAACAAAGATGATGAGCCGTATTTTAAGGCTCACCCCGATGTCCACAAAAGCAAGTACATAAATGCCCCCGTTGTTAAAGTAATCGGCGGCAGATATGAGATAAACTCAATCGACAAAATCGCGCTTGTGTTAGGCGTAAAGGAGGCAGAAGAATGATAGATGCAGAATGGCTCACGCAAGCCGTAGAAGTCGTGCAGAAAGGCTTGTGCAGTAGACTTGAAAAAGACAATATCATCGTTTATCGTTGCGGGAAAGTTATCCGTATCGACATTAAAGAGAAGTGAGAATGAAAGTGATAAAAGTGGGCTTTTTCGGCTTTTTCAGTAAAGTGTTCTATATATTACTCTCTATAAGGGACTTTATGGAAAAATGCTAAAATCGCCACTTTTATCACTTTCGCAGAAAAAGTTCAGGAGGTTTCTAATGGAAAAGAAAATTAAAAACAATACAGATTTAACCGTAGAACAGGTTAAAGGCGTTGCAGAAAAACGCGGTGGAAATCATAACCCGACGGGCGCGGGCGGGTTCGGTGATGTGGACGTTTCCCCCGGCGATAATACTCGATATTTGCGGCACTCGCTTTCTATGTGGAATTTGCCCGCGATAGATATAAGCGATGCGGGACAGGTTGAAGAGCGTATAGGGTGGTACTTTAATAAGTGTGCCGAGGACGATATGAAGCCGTCGGTTAGTGGTATGGCTTTGGCTTTGGGTGTTGATAGGAAAACGCTTTATGATTGGTCAAGAGGGAATTTCAGAGGTGTTACGCACTCCCCCATTGTTAAAAAAGCGATGGACTTGCTCGCGGCTATGTGGGAAGATTATATGCAGAACGGCAAAATTAACCCCGTGAGCGGCATATTCTTGGGTAAAAACCATTTCGGCTATACCGACAAGCAAGAAATCGTTGTAGAGCCGAAAAACCCGTTAGGCGAAGCAGAAAGCCCCGAAGATATAAAGAGAAAATATTTGCTTGATAACCCTGAAAGCGACAATTAGCCGCCGCCCGAAAGGCAAAATAAAATAACCGCAGTTGACTGTAAAGCCGATTGCGGTTATCTTTTAATGGAGGTATTTATTTTTCAATAACACCGCAGGTTTTCCACCACGCTGTCATTTTATCAATTTCATTATCGCTTATAAAAGCGACTTGCAAGCGCGTTTCATTCACGCTGTCCGAGGCTTTAAGCAACGCATCGCCGCGCCCTGTCAGTTGTTCCGCGCCTTTATGGTCTAATATCGTCATACTATCGCGGATAGATGCCGTTTGCAAAGCAATGCGGCACGGTATATTTGCCTTTAATAAACCCGTTACAACGTTTACAGTCGGGCGTTGTGTAGCCAAAATCAAATGGATTCCCGCCGCTCGTCCTAATTGAGCAATGCTTACCAAAAGCGGCTCGATTTCGTCCTTGTTTATTAGCATAAGATCCGCAAGTTCGTCAATCACAAGCACGATGTGCGGGTATTTGGTCGGCAAATCGTCAATATGCCTAACCTTTCCCGCCGCCATTGTTTGCATACGCTCGCGCATCAATTTTTCAAGCGATTGCACAATATATAATGCCGCTCGCCCGTCTTGCGCTATGGGTGCGTATAAATGCGGTATACTCTCATAAGCAGAAAGTTCAACCCGCTTTGTATCAATCATCAATAACCGCAAGTCGTTCGGCGTTGCATTATACAGTAAACCGTTTATAACCGTATTCAGGCAAACAGATTTACCGCTGCCCGTTTCACCCGCAATTAAAACGTGCGGGGCTTTGGCTATGTTAAGCATCACGGGCTTATTGAGTGTATCAAAGCCGATGCAAACAGAAAGTGGCTTGCCTGTATCTTTAAGCATTGTTGCGAAAGGCACGGCGGCTCGTTCCGGGCGTTGCATTGTTATAGCAAAGTGCGCCCTTGTGCTTGCCGTTTCCGTCGCTTTGGTATGCAGAACGGCAGAAAGGGAGGCAATATAGCGTTTGAGCGTAGAACATTGCATCGGGTTTTTAAGGTTGAAATGATAGGTTAAAATTTGCGGGGCAATATCAACCGCCACCGATTCGCAGGGCAAGCCCCACGCAGTCAGGGCGGCGGCTATATCGCCCGCTTTGTAAATTGTACTTGCGCCGGGTGTACTCGTCGCGCCCACGATAGAACGCGGCGGGCGTTGGTAGTATAGCACGGTTATACCTCCCAAAACTCGGCGCATTTGCGCATCGGGATGCCGCGTTCGGTTGTGATTTCATACGCGGAAATTATTCCGTGTTTGCCCGCCGCTTTGTATTCCGTTTGCTTTGCTTTGCCCGTTGCAATAGCCGCCGCCCTGTCAGGCGTTTCGGCTATGCGCTCGGACTCGTTGCCGCTTGTAAACTCTACAAAATAAGCCATACAAAAACCTCCTTTTTATGCTACTTTATTGTACCACGTTTCGCCATTGCTAAAACGGGCAGAAATTGCGTATTCGTCAAAGCCGTATTCTTTGAAAAGCGGTAAAATTTTATTGTTTATGCGCTTTTTCTCGGCTTGTATCATACGGCGCAAAATATAGCGGTTTACCCCGTATTCGTTAAAATCAAAATAATGTTCGATCCAAAAATCATCGGGCGCATCGTCCGCTAAATCAATGCAGATTTGCACCCCGTTATAATAACCGTCGCGCAAAGATAATTTATAAAAACGCAAACCCGCGTTTATTTCGTCGATTTTTTCTTGTGCTAATTGCAGGCTGTATTCGTCCGTTTCATAGTCAATCGGATTGCCGCTTATTTCCTCGCCGTTCTCGTCCACGGCGTACACCGGGAAAGAAAACTCACCCGCCATAAGTCTAAAATCATCTTGATATAAAAAATTTGCCGTTGCCATAATTATATTAAAACCTCCGTATTTTGTCAATTTTCTTTGATGCTGTCTATAATTTCCTTTAACTCTACAATCGCCTCCCATTGTTTCCGGGTGAGGTTTTTGTTGTGAGTGTAAAGAAAATCAATTTGCTTTTGAGCAGAAAGCAGAACGGCAGACGGGCGAAAATACCCGCCGCCCGTCGCTTTGTTTAATTTGTTGTAGTCAATTTTCATTTCAGTACCTCCGTTATTTTGAAAATTTGCGCATCGCGTAGCATAGAGGGGAAAATATATAAATATTCCCCGGTATTCGTGTTCAGGGCTAAATAGCCGAAATCATTTTTGAAAACGTGCAGAACATCGCCCGCCGCCGTTGCGCTTGTTTGTATAAGCATTTCGCCCGTTATACGGGTAAATTTGCGCGGTATAACGTTTTTCA
>ERZ779851.1073-NODE-1073-length-25529-cov-8.330298_pt1 | contig 25529 bp, 18 predicted proteins | sample MGYA00511094_ERZ779851 | MGnify/ENA primary metagenome ERZ779851 (study PRJEB29588, sample SAMEA2155512) | human gut metagenome | biome: human gut; feature: human-associated habitat; material: faeces | place: Denmark | collected 2008/2010 ...
GTATTCCAGTTCGAGCCGCTGACGGAACGGGACGTGCTGACTGCCATGCGCCGCGCCATCGACGACCCGGAGCGCGGCTATGGGCAGATGAACATTATCGCCGATGACGATGCGCTGCGCCATATCGCGCGAATCGCGGGCGGCGATACCCGCGCGGCGCTTGGTGCGGTAGAGCTTGCTGTCCTCACGACGCCCGCCGACGCACATGGCAGCATCCACATCACCCTTGCCGTTGCGGAGGAATCCATCCAGAAGCCCATGATTCGCTGTGACGAAAGTTTGTATTATGACATGCTCAGCGCGTTCTGTAAGTCCCTGCGCGGCTCGGACAGTGACGCGGCGCTGGCGTGGTTCGCACGGCTGATTTATGCCGGCGTTGACCCGAAACTCATTGCGCGCCGGATTATTGCCCATGCCAGCGAGGATGTTGGGCTGGCGAATCCGATTGCGATGCTGCAAGCCGAAGCCGCGGCGCGCGCGGTGGAATTCGTTGGAATGCCGGAAGCGCGCCTGCCGCTCGCACAGGCGATTATCGCCATCTGCGAAAGTCCGAAGAGCAACAGCGTGTGCGCCGCGGTCGATGCGGCGATGGCGGACGCGGAAAAGGGCGGTTACGGCGCCGTGCCCGTCCACCTGCGCGACACGCACTACGCCGGGCACGACCGAATTGGCAGCGGCGACGGCTACAAGTATCCGCACGACTATCCCGGACACTACGTCCGCCAGAATTATATGCCCGTGGAATTGCAGGGGAAGAAGTATTATTTTCCATCCGACATGGGGCATGAGGCGACAATTCGGAAGAATCAGGAAATCCGGGAGGGACGCAAATGAAGCGTTTGACGCGGTTTCAGGAGAATATTTCCGTCAAGAAGGCGACGAACTACGCCATCATCATCAACAGTCTGGAGATTTTGCTGATTCTGGGCGTGATGACGCTGGTGGTAATATCGCCGCAGTACGACTTCAGCCCGCGCATGATGCGGCTGCTTGTCGGCGTTGCGGCGGCGGTGATTATCTGGGGCGCGGTGATGGACATCCGCGAGGCTATGTCTACCCGGCGCCTGCTGAGTCAGCTGGACGCGATGGATGACACCATCGACGCCATGGAAAAACTGAACAACACCCTCCGCGCCCAGCGACATGACTTCCTCAACCACCTGCAGGTGGTGTACAGCTTGATGGAGATGGAGGAGTACGGCGAGGCGAACAGCTACATCGAGAAGGTGTACGGGCGCATCACCGCTGTCAGCCGCGTGCTGAAAACCGCCAGCGCGCCGATTAACGCGCTCTTGCAGGTGAAACTTGCCGCGTGCGAAAAGGCGGGCGTGCAGGTGACGCTGAACATTACGTCCACATGGAAGGAACTGCCTATTTCCGGCTGGGAAATGTGCAAGGTGCTGTCAAACCTGATTGACAACGCCATTGATGCCATGGCGGATTTGCCCGATGGAAAAAAGCATCTGACCATTACCTTGACCGAGAACCTCAAGGAGTACGTTTTTTCCGTTGCGAACACGGGCACGCCGATTCCGCCCGACGACCAGCAGCGCATTTTCGAGCCGGGCGTGACGACGAAGTCAGACGGTCATGGCATGGGGCTGTTCATCGTCCGGGAAACGCTGCGGCACTACGGCGGCGACATTCAGGTCACAAGCGACGCGCAGGAAACGGTGTTCTCCGGCACTGTGCCGAAGGACACGACAATTCCGGAAGCAAAAGCGGCACAAGAGAACAGCCCAAACACATAATCAGCCCCCTCTCATCAACAGGATTGGTGAGGGGGCTTCTTTGGCACGCGCGTCGAGAAATGTCGAACATTGTGCACAACCTTGTGCATAACAAAAGAAAACGGACGGTATCAGCAGACTTATCCACAGAATCGGGCAAAAAATGCTGATCCTGTGAATTCTGTGTGCATAACGGACAAGAAACCCCCAAAGGACACAGGACGATGCGGGAAAAATTCAGCTAGATTGCATGACTGTCGCATGAAATCCACTGCTTATCCACATCAATCCACAAGGTTATCCACATAAATCACAGGCGGTTGGGGAAAAGTCAGTGGTAAACATTCGTCTTTTCCGGCGAAAAGCGCAAAAAAAACGGACGATTCATTGCTGAATCGTCCGCGTTGGTCGGTCGGGTTTGTCAGCCAAAGAACGAGATTCCGTGTAGTCGGTCGGGGAAATTCCGAAAGTGCGTCGGTCGGATTCAGTTCCAAACGTCGAACAAGTTCTGTCCTATGAAACGAATGATCGGTCGAGTTGGTTCCGAAATGTTCATCGAGTCCAGCACCGAAGAAACGAAATGTCGGTCGCTCTGTATGGAGGGAAGCGGGAGAGGAGAGGAAGAAATCAGTCCTCGTCATCCGCCTGTTCGTCATCATTGAGCTTCAATGTGGCAATTTCCATCAGTTTGGCTTCCAGCTTCTGATCCTCCACGGGAACGAACTCTTCCAGCTCTTCGCCGGATTCGTCCGTCGTGGGCACGATCTTCATCACGTAGCAGTCCACGCGGTCTGCGCCGGTCGTGTCCTCGTCGATGGAGTCGGTCAGAATGGCGTACTCGTCGCCGTTATAGAAGAAATAGTCCAGAATCTTGAAGAGGGTCGTGTTGCCTTCCTCGTCGGTCATTTCGATCATGTCATCCGCCATGTCGTCGATGCTGTCCGCATCCGCTGCCGGAGAAAAATCCTTCTGCATGTCGTCCATATCCGTGTACCCATCCTTACGGCGCTCTCACTCAGGGGCGCATCAGTCAAAGAGGACTGTCACTCATGATGCGGTGCGGAAACAGGAAGACACTTCTATGACCGTCTGACGCAACACGCCCGACAGCTGCTGTTCATCCTGGTTCATTGGAAACGCCTCCTTTCCTGTTCCGGCAGTCGCGCTCACCGCGATGCCTTGTGCTGCCGCCTGCCAGCGGCTCTTCTCTCTCTTTGCACCTTCATTATACACGAAAAGTGCCGGAAATACAAGGGGTCGGCGAAAAGTTTTGTTGTTGACTTTCGCCGACCGAATGTGGTATAATTATTTTGTTGGGGTCTTTTTCTGTAATTTCGTTTTCGTACCGTCCGGGCGCTGGACGTATGTGTTTTCCAGCACCTGACGCATATTTTCGCGGAATCCGGCGATGTATTCCTGACGCAGGGCGGCGTGTTCAGCCGCTTCCTCGTCGGTCAGACCGTCGGACTTTTTTTTGCGCGCCAATTCGTTGATTCGGTCAATCTTGTGCTTTTCCATTGCAGAATCCTTCCTTTCAGACCTTGTTTGCCATCCGGCGGAAGCGCAGCCCGCACCACGCGATGAGCACCAGCGCCAGCGCCATCATCCCGTAGGAGAGCAGCGGTTCGCCCAGCCGGTCTACGGCGAACTCCATGCCGATGCCCAGCCCGATGCTGATGATTATCAGCGCCCAGAGCAGCCCGGCTTTCTTGCCCGTGCGGGATTTCCCGCGAACTGCCGTCACCGTCCAGCGGATGATAACCGCGACCGCCAGCACCAGTGCCCCCACCTGATTGACGCGGACGAAGTGAATCAGCAGCATGTGCGAATCGTTGCGGAGCGATTCCAGCACGACCTGCACGCAGCCGTAGAGCAGCAGGAACAGCGCCATCGTGTCGCCTTCGGGGTGCTTTTTCCGCTGGGCGAGCAGCACAACCATGAACAGCACGACCATCGCGACCGCCTCATAGAGGAACACCGGGTGATTGCCGCCAGTCAGGTTGCCGAGGAAGGCCAGCCATTCCGTCTCAATGCCCTTGCCCATGCCCATGATTTCGTCGAAGCACCCTTCGCCGATGCGCTCCACCGCAATTGCCAGCGGCGCGCCGAACGCAATCGCGTCCATCAGCCGCCCGACGGATTCGCGGCGGATTCGCCCCGTCAGCCAGCCCGCCAGCAGCACGCCAAGCAATGCGCCCAGCAGCGACGCGCCGCCGTCCCAGAAGTGCAGCATCAGCAGGGGATTGCTGAGCGTGTTGACATAGAGCGGGATATTCGACAGCGCGAACGTCAGCCGCGAAAGCAGGAATGCCAGCGGCAGCGACAATGCGCCGAAGGTGATGAACGTGCGGTAGGGGAGGCCCTTCCTGCGGCAGGAGAGTCCCGTCAGCAGCAGCAGGAGCAGCATCGCGCCCGCCGCCGTCAGCCCATAGGGAGTCAGCATGTTATTCCTCCGTATTCGCGGCGTCAATCGCCGTGGCGAAATAGATGATGTCGGAGACGGAGCGCTCCGCCTTGACGGTTTTCTCGGAGTAATTTTCGCCGCCGAACCACATCAGCGCGCTGTTGCCGCCGTCGAGGTTGTACGCCATCGTGCAGCCCTGCTTCGCCATGAAATCCGCCAGTTCCGCGCAGGTGCAGCCGTCGGAATCCTTGCGGCGGCCGTCAACGACCACCAGCAGATACTCCAATTCGCCGATTTGCCCGATGGCGCAGCGCGGTTCATCCGCAAAAACGTTGTACTTGTTCTTGTAGTAGTCCGGGATTTCGCAGACATTGCCGTCGACGACCAGCGCCGGGCCGAAGTTGAATACGTTCGGGAACGTCAGCGTGTCAGAGGAAAGCAGCGCCTTCAGTTCGTCCGCGTCGGACTGGAGGATGATGTGGAAGTCACCGTTGTTATCCACCAGCAGCATATCGCGCTGCTTCGACGGCTTCTTGCGGAACACCTCGTTCATGCGCACAACGTAGCCGTAGTCATCCTTGCCAAAGTAGTCGCCGCCAATCGCTACGACAGCGTTGTGCTTTTCGGCAATCGCGGAAATCTTGTTGTCCGTCCGCGCCTTGGGGTGATTCAGCCCCGTGCGGAACTGCGACGGGTCGGCAATCTTCACGCGCGCGACGTTGTAGGTCGCATCCCCGACGGTCTCCCGCCAGAGCGTGACAGTGATGGAATCGTCCTGATAGCCTTGCAGCACGCCGTTTTCCTCGTCCGCCGCGATAAAGGCGTTCGGGTCGGGCGTGTAGCCGGTATCGGTCAAGCCCATCGGCAGGGGCGTAATGACGGTTTCTTCCGCCAGCGCCGGGGTGAGCATCAGCAGAGACAGCAGCAGCGCCAAAACTTTGCGCATAGAAATTCCTCCTTCGGTTTCTCAGATAAACACGCGGACACAGCAAGCAAATGCGCTCAACTCAATCGCGCGAATGGGTCAAGGGACGAAGTCCCTTGCGGAGTCCAGAGGCAGCGCCTCTGGGGTTCCCCCAATCAACACGCGGAAGTTGTATGAGAGCGTCACCAACTCAATCGCGCGAAAGGGTCAAGGGACGAAGTCCCTTGCAGGGTCAAGGGGCAGCGCCCCTTGGGTCACTCAAATAGGAAGTCGTAGTCGTCGTCTGCAGCCGCGCCGTCGTTCATGTAGGCTTCGAGCGCATCGTCCGTAATCGCGGGATGCGGAACGGCGAACGCAAAGCCGACGAGCAGCGCGACCGTCAAGAGCGTCAGCAGAATTTCGGATAAGTGCTTGCGCATGTCAGCCCTCCTGATTTTCGGCGGATTTGGCGAAAATCCACTTGTTCTGGATACGGTAGTTCACCAGATACAGCAGCGTGTCCATCAAAATTTTCGGGATGAACGCGAAACCGCCGATGAAAATATGCAGGTGATCCAGCAGCGACACGCCAAGGTTGGAAAGCGTAATGGTGACGATGCAAAGCAGGGCGTATTTAAGCGCCGTTTTGCCCGTGTCCTGCTTGAACTTGAACACGAAATTGCGGTTCAGGACGAAATTCAGCGGCGAAGACACCAGCCGCGCCAGATAGCCGGAAATCTGAATCGCCGTGTCGCCCCTCAGCCCCAGCAGGGGCAGCAGCGCGAATCGCAGCAGGTTCGCCACGCCGTTATCCACCAAAAAGCAGATCACCGACGAGCTGGCATAGAGCAGGAAGTTTCCGAGAATCACCTTGTAGATGCGGTAGCTGTCGCGAATCGGATGGAAATGCGTTCCGGCGTTCTCGTTTTCGTACACCGTTTCGATTTCAATCGGAATCATCGGCAGCTTTGCGCGCGCGCAGGCAATCAGCACCTGCATCTCGTACTCAAAGCGTTCGCCCGGCACATCCAGCATGAACGGCAAATCCGCCATGCGGAAGGCGCGCAGACCCGTCTGCGTGTCCGGCAGATACACGCCGTAGAGCAGGCGGAAAACCGCGCTCGTGATTTTGTTGCCGTGGCGCGATTTTGGCGGAACGTGGTCGAGGTTGAAGTTGCGGCTGCCCAGGTACAGGGCGCGCTTGCCCTCCGTCAGCACCTCTGCCAGATGCCAGCAGTCTTCGACTGTGTGCTGACCGTCTGCATCGGCGGTGATGACGCCGCTCGCCGCCGGAAAATGCGCCTGAATGTACGCATAACCGGTCTTGAGCGCGCAGCCCTTGCCGCGGTTTAACTCGTGGTGCGTGACGGACACGCCGTCCATCGCGTCCAGTTCGGCAAAAATCGGCTGATAGGCGGCGCTGCTGCCGTCATCGACAATCACAACATGCTGGAAACCCTTGTCCAGCAGGCGGCGGACGTATGCGGGCAGGCGGTCATCCGGCTCAAGGGAGGGAATAAGCATCACAGCGTCTTGGGGACGCAAAGGCGGCTGTGCCATGGAAAAAATCAACATCCTTTCGGAGTATAAATGCGCGTGATGGGGCAGAATACCCCCGTGCAAGAAAATCAACTTCCTTATTATACACCATTTCCCGTCAAGAAACAATGATTTCCGGGCGCGGAAGTTGTAAAATTCATCATCTTGTCAGCTGTGCGTCACTTTAGCCCCGGCACAGGTCGGCGAACTTCGCTTTTGTGCAGGCGACGAGCGCATCCACCGCCAGAATCACCTGGCACCCGCGCACGCCCGCGCTGACGCTGACCCGCTCCAATCCCTGCGCCGCGCTGTCCACGAAGGTGGGGAACACTTTCTTCATGCCGATGGGGCTGCATCCGCCGCGCAGGTAGCCGGTCAGCGGCAGCAAATCCTTCTGCGGCAGCATGTGGACGCTCTTGCACCCGGCGGCGCGTGCGACGGCCTTCAGGTCGAGTTCCAGTTCCACGGGGATGACGCAGACGAGGTGCGGCAAGGTGTCGCCGACAAGCACGAGCGTCTTGTAAATCATCTCTGCGGGCAAATCGACCTTCTCGGCGACGAGTTTGCCGTCGAAATTGTCGTCATCGACGGTATACTCGCGGGTTTCGTAGGGGATTTTCAGCGCGTCCAGGTGACGCAGCACGTTTGTTTTGATGGCTTTTGCCATAAAATCGCATCCTTTTATCTGTATGGCGAGGAAGCTCCAAGCCATCGTGTATCATAGCACATTCAATGGAATTTGACAAGGCGGGTATTTTCCTTGCATTTTCTGCCCGAAATCGGCAAAATCCCCCGCTGGAAATTTGACAGAACTGGGAAAGCGTTGTAAAATAGACGAGTAAACCGAAATTACCGCAACACCGACGGCATTTGCGTCGGAGAGCGAGGAGGAAAACAACATGGCATCGGAATCCCGTAATCTGGCGCAGCAGCGCCGGGAAAAAGACGGTATCGTATATTTTGAGCGCGGCATCCTGACGGGCAGGGACGGCCGCCGTTACCAGCGCTATGCCATCCAGACGCACTTCGTCGAGGTGGGGGAAAGCGCGGCGGAGCTGGTGAAGAAGTATGTGCTGCCGCTGGCACAGCCGGGCGACGTGCTTTCCATCACTGCGAAGGTGATGGCAATGTGCACCGGCAACGTCCGCCGCATGGAGGACATGAAGCTCGGCTTCTTCGCCAAGCATATGGCGAAATTCGCGGGCATTAACTCCACCGGCGTGGGGATGCACGAGCCGTACAAGCTGCAACTCGTCATCGACATGGTGGGTCTGCCGCGCGTGCTGCTGGCGGGCTTCGTCAGCGCCGTTACGCGCCCGTTCGGGGTCAAGGGCTTGTTCTATAAGATCTGCGGTCATGGCGTCGCGGGCATCGACGGCTTCTACTTCCGCTCCAGCTTTGACCGCTACAAGACCCTCGCGCTGATTAACCCCGAACACCCAGTCGAGCTGTCCAACGAAATCGAGAAGGAATGCGGCATCCCGATTGTCATCATGGACGCGAATGATATTGACCAGAATCAGCTGGGCAAGTGCGATGATTTCCCGCTGACGGACGACCAGATTCAGGACGCGATGAAGGATAACCCCTCCGGGCAGGGCGGCGAACTGACCCCCCTCATCCTCATCCGCCCGCTGGCATAAAGATCGCGGCGATGAAGAAACAACTGCTGGCGGCACTGTTGCTGCTGACATTGCTGCTGCCCTTTGCCTCGGCGGAGGAAAAGACGGAAGCGGAGCAGGCATTGCCCATGCTGGAGCTGCATCAGGTCAATCTTGGCTGCGCCGACGGCTATTTGATTCGCTTCGGAAACACAACCGTGCTGATTGACGGCGGCGAGGCGTGGCCGAACAAGCCGGAGCGCCTGTTCCCGCAGTATCTGGAAGCGGTGGGCGTGACGCATGTGGATGCGTACATCGTCACGCACTGGCATCTTGACCACTGCATGAACGTCAACTATATTTTGGAACGCTGGGGGGGTGGATCGACCATAGTATATGGCGCGTCGGCGGAGGTGAATCCGGACTACGCGCCCTTGGCGAACGGCGCAATCTACCAGCAGATGAAGGACGGCGATGAGCTGACCATTGGCGGATGGCTGACGGTGAACTGCGTCGGGCCGGAAACGGTGAAGAACAACGGCAATCAGAACATGGATTCGCTGAATTTTGTGCTGATTTATGGGCAGAAGCGCATCCTGTTCACGGGTGATTATGCAGCCAGCGGCAACATCAACCGCAAGTACCAAGACCTCGTTCGCAACATAGATGTGCTGAAATTTCCCCATCATGGGATTCTGGATGATAAAACAAACACCTATGAGATTGGCGTGGCGCTGACGCGGGTGCTTTCGCCGACTTATGTGCTGATTCCCGGCGCAGCGTCGGTGTGGGAAATATGGAACTTTATTGCGGCGTACAGCGCGGAACAGAATCTGACCCGCGACCATGTGTACAACAACCGCTTCGGCAACATCGTCCTGCTGACTGACGGCGAGACGATTGAAGTGTGCACAAACGTTGATCCGGCGGATTTCAACCCGTATCAGCCTGAATAGCAAAACCCGCTCCCTGCAAACGAGGGGGCGGGATTTTTATGATAGAAGACTCGATGGAAAGCACTTATTCCGAATTGTTATCAGTGCCCTGTCCGGCAGAAATCCACCAGCTGCCGGGTTAAGTCCGCCACGCTTTCGGCGCGGAGGGATGCCTGATTGTACTCCGCGTCGTTCCCGTAGCCGTAGCACGCCGCAATCGTCGGCAGGCCGTTCTCCTGACCCGCGCGGATGTCGCCCAGCCGGTCGCCCACCATCACGGCGCGTTCCGGGCGCAGGTCGTCCAGCAGCGCGCGGAGATTTTCACCCTTCGTGCGCCCCGGCACGGATGTCGCCGTGCGGACAAACACGTCCGTCAGCCCGAACACTTGCAGGCACAGCGCGATATAGTCATGCTCGCCGTTGCTGACGATGCACAAATCCGCATATTCCCGAAGCGTTTGGAGCATCTCGCGCACGCCGGGGAAGAGGCGGTTGACCGTCGGTACGAGGGCTAATTCGGCGGTCAGGCGCGTGGTCATGTACTCCTGCGCGCGGTCATGGGGAATGTGCAGAATGTCCAGTGACTGCTCGAACGTCGGGCCGTTGCACTGGCGGAGGACGTCGTCGGGCAGGTCGGGGAGGCGCATGGTGATGAGGGCTTGGCGGATTTCGGCGACGCAGAGGTTCATGCTGTCGGCGAGGGTTCCGTCCCAATCGAAGAAAATTACTGGTTTCATGGGGAATTTGCTTCTCCTTGATGGTTGAATGATTCGCAGGGGATTTCGCCTCTGCGGAGGCTACCAAAGGGCAGTAAAAACAGACGAAGTCTGCGGTCGCCCCTTGGAAACCTTCGGGTCGTCCTCAACTTCATACTTTTGGGATATTGTTTCTTTTGAAACCGTAGGTTCGCCGGATAAACACGCGGGCACTGTATGCAGTTGTCACCAACTCAATCGCGCGAAAGGGAGTCCAGAGGGTCGAAGACCCTTTGGTGGGGTCAAGGGGCAACGCCCCTTGGGTCACTTCTTCTTCAATATCAGCCGCTTTGTGAAGTAGTTCCAAATCATCACCAGCAGGGTCGCAATCGCCTTGTTCAGATGGTAGACTTTCAGCTGGATACCGAAGAGGGTCAGCAGAATGCCGTCCTGCCCGAAAAGCGCGGTCAGGAGCGCCATGATGCCCCAGTTCAGGAAGAAACCGATGCCGCTTGTGAGCACAAAGCCTGCTTTCGTTTTGCCGCCGCTGCCGTCCGCGCCGGGGAATACCCACTTGACGCACAGCAGATAGTTCGCCACCACCGACACCAAGAACGCAATCGGCGTGCCGATATTTACATCCAGCCCGAAAATCTCCTTGAGCAGCGACAAAACTGCCTGCTCAATCAGAAAGCACACGCCGCCCGTCACGACGAAGCGAATCACCTCGCCAAGACGCCCCTTTTTCTGCTGTTCACTCATGCAATCACCTGCTTTCCAACAATTTCACATTTTCCGCACCAAGCAGCGCGTTCAGCCGATTCAAACACCCGTCGCTTGCGTCGCACCAGCCGGTTTTCGGCGCAAGCAGTGTCATCTTCTCCGCCGGCAGGTGCAGATACACCGGCACAGAACCCGGATACAGCGACAAAGTCGATGACGCCGCGTCCATCTGCGGGCGATTCAGGCGCAGGTACAGCTTCCGGGGCGCTTTCGCCGCTGCCTGCGCGTCGGTCAGCTTCGGCGCTTCGGATGTGTGGCGCTTCGGCGGCGGCACGGGGCGCGCGGTGCTCTGCCCCATCGTCGCGGCGTGGGCGGATTCCTCCGGATGCCACGCCTCCAGCGGAATCAGCTTCTCCACCAGCAGCTTCGGCGCTTCCTCCTCGCGGATGGACAGCCGCCCGTGCAGCACCACCAAATCATCCACCGCCATCATGCCCTGATAGCGCTCGTACACCTTCGGGAACACAAGGCACTCAATCTGCCCCGTCAGGTCTTCCAGCGTGATGAAGCCCATGTACGCGCCTTTTTTCGTCGCCTTGCCCTTCACTTCGGTCAGAATGCCGCCCATGTCGACAATCTGCCCGTCGAGGGACAAGCCACGGTCCTCGCGCTCCTCCAGCCCATCCAAATCGGCGGTGGAGAACGGCAGCTTGCCCAGCACGTCGCGGTAATCATCCAGCGGATGCCCGGTGATGTACACCCCTGCAATCTCCTTCTCCAGCGCCAGCCGCTGCCGCAGGGGATAATCCGGCAGATTCGGCAGCGTGTGATTCTCCTGAACCAGCGGCGCACCGCCGAACGCCATGTCGAACAGGCTGATTTGCCCGTCCACCGTCTGCTTGCGCAGGGACGAGTTCGCATCCATCGCGGATTCAAACACCGCCAGCAGCTGCGGCCGATTGCCGCCCATGCCGTCGAACGCGCCCGCCTTGATGAGGCTCTCGACGACGCGCTTGTTGCATTCGCTCGTGTCGATGCGGCGGCAGAAGTCGAAGATGTCGCGGTACGCGCCGTGCTTGCGCTCGCGGATGATCGCGTCCACAGCGCCCTGACCGACCGTCTTGACCGCGCCCAAGCCGAAGAGAATCCCCAGCTGTCCGTCCGGGGCTTTTGCGACGGTGAATTTCCACTGCGAACGGTTCACGTCCGGCGGCAGAATCGCAATGCCGCGCGAACGGCAGTACTGGATGTATGCCGCGATTTTCGCCGGATTGCCGTATACGCTGTTGAGAATTGCCGCCATAAACGGCACGGGATGATAGCGCTTGAGCCACGCCGTCTCGATGCAGACAACGGCATACGCGGCGGCATGGGATTTGTTGAAAGCGTAGGACGCGAACGCGGTCATCTCGTCGTAAAGGTGTGACGCGACTTCTTCTGGCACGCCGTTGCGCACGCAGCCCGGCACGTCAATTGTCCCGTCGTCGTTCAGCTTGCCGTGGATGAAGTATTCGCGCTCCTGCGCCATCACCTTGTGCTTCTTTTTTGCCATCGCGCGGCGGACAAGGTCGCTTCGACCGTAGCTGTACCCTGCCAAATCGCGCACAATCTGCATCACCTGCTCCTGATAGACCATGCAGCCGTAGGTGACATCCAGAATCGGGCGCAGCTTCTCCGTCTCGTAGTGGATGCTTGACGGGTTCTGCTTGCCCTGAATGTAGCGCGGGATGGACTCCATCGGGCCGGGACGGTAGAGTGAAATCGCGGCGATAATGTCCTCAAAGCAGGTGGGCTTCATGTTCGTCAGGAAGGTGCGCATTCCGCCGCCTTCGAGCTGGAACACGCCGTCCGTGTCGCCGGCGGAAATCATTTCGTACACCGCCGGGTCGTCGCGCGGAATGTCCTCCGGCTTCATGTCGATGCCTTGCTCGCGCAGCATATCCAGCGTATCGCGGATGACGGTCAGCGTCCGCAAGCCCAGAAAGTCCATCTTCAGCAAGCCGAGGCGCTCAATCGTCCCCATCGGGTACTGCGTCGTGATGACCTCGTCGTTGCGCTGCAAGGGGACGTATTCCATCACTGGCTTGCCCGTAATCAGCACACCTGCCGCGTGGGTGGAGGCGTGGCGCGGCATACCCTCCAGCGTCATGGCGGTGTCAATTAGCCGATGTACTTCCGGCTGTTCGTCGTACATGGTTTTGAGAAGCGGCGAGAGCGTCAGCGCTTTTTCCAGCGTCATGCCGAGGTCGAAGGGAATCGCCTTCGCGACCGCGTCCGTATCCTGATAGCTCATGCCTAAGACGCGCCCTACGTCGCGGATGCAGCCCTTCGCCTGCAAGGTGCCGAAGGTGATAATCTGGCTCACATGGTCTGCGCCGTATTTGCGCGCCACATAGTCGATGACCTCCTGCCGGCGCTCGTAGCAGAAGTCCACGTCAATATCAGGCATGGTGACGCGCTCCGGGTTCAGGAAGCGTTCAAACAGCAGCTGGTATTTGAGCGGATCCAGCATCGTGATGCCCAGCGAGTACGCGACAATCGACCCAGCGCCGCTGCCGCGCCCCGGCCCGACCATGATGCCCTGACTCTTGGCATAGCGGATGAAGTCCCAGACGATCAGGAAGTAATCGACATACCCCATCGACGAGATGACGTTCAGCTCATAATTCAACCGCTGCCACGGCTCGTCGGTCTCCTTTGCGTCGGGATAGCGCTCGCGCAAGCCCTCATGCGTCAGGCGCGTGAGCATCGACAGCGCGGTTTCGCCCGCCGGCACGGGATAATGCGGCAGACGCGTCACGCCGAACTCGAACTCGACGTTGCAGCGGTCGGCAATCTCCTGCGTGCGGTCAACAGCATCCGGGCAGGCGGCGAACAGCGTGCGCATTTCATCTTCGCTCTTAACATAGAGCTGGCGCGTGTCCATGCGCATCCGGTTCGCGTCATCAAGCGTCTTGCCCGTCTGGATGCACAGCAGCACTTCCTGCGCGTCTGCGTCCTTTTCCTCCAAGTAGTGGCAGTCGTTCGTCGCCACCAGCGGCACATTCATCTCGCGGGCAAGCGAAATCAGGCGCGGCATGACGATTTTCTCCTCGCGGATACCGTGATCCATAATTTCAATATAAAAGTTCTTCTCGCCGAAAATATCCTGCATTTCGCGCACATACGCTTCCGCGTCGTCGTAGCGCCCTTGCAGCAGCAGCTTCGGCAGGTCGCCGGACAGGCACGCGGAGAGGCAAATCAGCCCTTCGCTGTGCTGGCGAATCAGGTTGTAGTCAATGCGCGGACGATAATAATAGCCGGTCAGGAAGCCCTCGCTGACCAGTTTCATCAGGTTTTGATAGCCGGTGTTGTTTTCACACAGGAGGATGAGGTGACTGTACTCGCGGTTCGCGGCGGATTTGTCCAGCCGGTCGCGGCAGACGTAGACCTCGCAGCCGATGATGGGTTTGATGCCCGCATCCTTCATGGCGGAATAGAAGTCGATGCAGCCGTACATCACGCCGTGGTCGGTGATGGCACAGGAGGTCATGCCAAGCGCCTTGATGCGCTCGACGAGCTTTGGAATGCGGCACGCGCCGTCCAGCAGGGAATATTCCGTGTGCAGATGCAGGTGGGTGAAACTCATGGCACATCCTCCGACAAAAATCAACTTCCTTTCTATTATACCACCGTTTTTCCACCTTGACAAGTGCGCCGAAAAATGGTATTCTGATAACCAGCAACGCGCGAAGGAGGCTGATCCGCATATGCGTCTGTGATTTCTGCACCTGTTGACTGAGCAGGGAAGCAATGAACCGCAAGCAAGCGGTTTGTTCGTGATGGCAGAAATCACCGCATAGCGGGTCAGCTTTTGCTGTACAGAAAAATTGCATGATTCGTCTTGTCGGTCTGTCCTCCCTGCTGACCAAAGCGGAGGAAATTCATTTTGCAGCTGAAAATTGAACATCTATCATTCACCTACGACGGCGCACCGGAGGCCGTCTTTGCGGATTTGTCCCTGTCTCTCGACACGTCGTGGCGCACGGGACTTATCGCCCGCAACGGACGCGGAAAAACCACCCTCCTGCGCCTGCTGTCCGGCGATTTGCAGGGCAAAGGGAAAATCGACTGCCCGCTGATGCCTGTGCTGTTCCCGTACCCCGTCGCGGATGGCACGCAAACCGCATGGCAAATTGCCCAAACCGCCGCGTCGACGTGCGAGGACTGGCGCTTAATGCGCGAATTGTCCCTTCTCAACGTGCCGGAAGAGGCGCTCAACCGCCCGTTTGATACGCTCTCCGGCGGCGAACAGACCCGCGTGATGCTCTCGGCACTATTCGCCCGCGAGGACGCCTATCCGCTCATCGACGAACCCACCAATTCCCTCGACGCACCCGGTCGTGCGATGCTGGCGGACTACCTGCGCCGCAAAGACGGCTTCCTGCTCGTCAGCCACGACCGTGCCTTCCTCAACCGCGCGATTGACCATGTGGTCTGCCTGAACAAGGCGAACACCTACGTCATGCAGGGAAATTACGACACGTTTGAAGCGCGCCTGAACGGCGAAAACGAAGCCGAAGCCGCCCGGAATGAGACGCTGCGCAAGGAAATCAAGCAGCTGGAAGCCGCCGCGCGCAAGACCGCCGAATGGAGCAACCGCGCGGAAGAAAACAAGCGCCACGCGGACAAGTCCTTTTATGGGAAAGTAGACCGCGGCTTCCTCGGCGCGGCGTCGGAGCGGATGATGAAGCGGTCGAAAGCATCGCTGGTGCGGCAGGAACGCGCCATCGAGGAAAAGCAGACGCTGCTGAAAAACGTCGAGCAGGTCGGTACGCTGCGCATGACGACGCTGCCGCATCCGAAAGACGTGCTGATTTCGGTGGAAAACGGCGCGGTTCGCTACGGGAATCGGACGGTCTGCGAAAACGTGCGGTTTACGCTGCGTCAGGGCGAGCGGCTGGCGCTTATCGGCGCGAATGGGTGCGGAAAGTCCAGCATCCTCAAAGGGATTCTGGGCGAAAGCGACGCGCTGACGGGGAGTATCCGCATTGCGTCGGGTGTGACGTTCTCGTCCGTGCGGCAGCGGGTGGATGATTTGCACGGCAGTTTGCGCGACTTCATCCGCGACACGCAAGTGGACGAAACGCTCTTCAAGGCGATTCTGCGGAACATGGACTGCCCGCGCGAACTGTTTGACCACGATTTGCAGGAGATGAGCCAAGGGCAGCGGAAGAAAATCCTGCTGGCGCGGTCGCTGTGCGAGCCAGCGCATGTGTTTGTGTGGGATGAGCCGCTGAACTACATCGATGTGTTCAGCCGGGTGCAGTTGGAAACGCTGATTCGGCAGTATCAGCCGACGATGCTGCTGGTGGAACACGACCGGGTGTTTGTGGAGCGGGTCGCCACGGGGGTGGTGGAGGTATAAGAAAGGGGCGGCGCTGTGTGAGAAGCGTCGCCCTTGCTTATGCGGATGGCTGCTGTTCCTGATTATTGTGCGATTTTGGCGCAGAAGGTTTCGCCTCTGCGGAGGCGACCAAAGGGCTATGAAAACAGACGAATGTCTGCGATCGCCCTTTGGAAACCTTCGGCGCGTCCCCAACTCCATACTTTTGGGGTATTGTTTTTTATGAACCGGAGGTTCATCGGATAAACACGCGGACACAGCATGGAAGTGCGCTCAACTCAATCGCGAAAAGGGTCAAGGGAGGAACTCCCTTGTGGGGTCAAGGGGCAACGCCCCTTGCGGAGTCCAGAGGCAGAGCCTCTGGCGCCTCCCCCTCTTACGCCTTGTGCACCCGCACACCCAGCTTGCAGTCCTGACCGTTGATCGACCAGTCGCGGACGATGAACGTGTCGTCCATCGGGGCGCGCTCGACGACTTCCGCCAGCGTGCCGCGCTTGAGCATATCGACGCCGCTCTCGATGGCGCTCGCCAGCACGTCGCCGCACTCATAGCGCACATCCACGCGGTCGGTCACGTCGAAATCGGACTCCTTGCGCATCGTCTGCACCTTGCTGACGACTTCGCGGACATAGCCCTCCGCAATCAGCTCCGGCGTCAGGTTCGTGTCCAGCACAACCGTCACGCCCTTATCTTCCTGCGCGACAAAGCCCGATTTCTGCATCGGCGAAGTCAGCACATCATCCTTGCTCAGCGTGACCAAAGTGCCGTCAATGTCAAACGACACGGTTTCGCCGCGCTCAAACGCATCGACGACATCGTTGCCATCCATCGTCTGCAGGTGCTGGCCAATCTTGCCCAGCAGTTTGCCGTACTTCGGGCCAAGGGTGCGCATCTGGGGCTTGAGCTGATAGGTGGTGAACTCGCGCGCGGACTCGGTGAACACAACTTCCTTCACGTTCAGTTCATCCTCGCACAGCGCCTGATAGCTTTCGGAGAAGGACGCGCCCTTGACGTAGAGCTTCGCGGCGGTTTGACGGGTCTTGATGTTCGCCAGATTGCGGCACGCGCGGCCCAGCTGCACCACTTCCACCAGCGCGTCCATCTGCGCTTCCATATCCGCGTCGATGGCGCTTTCGTCCGCCGTCGGGAAGTCGCACAGATGCACGGATTCCGGCGCGCCCGGCACGTTGTTGACCACCAGATTCTGATAGATTTCCTCGCTCAGGAACGGAATGAACGGTGCGCAGACCTTACTCAGCGTCACCAGCACATGGTACAGCGTGGTGAACGCGGCGTCCTTGTCCTTCACATCGCCCTTGCCCCAGAAGCGTTCGCGGCCGCGGCGGACGTACCAGTTGCTCAGCTCGTCCACAAAGTCCTGAATCGCCAGGGCGGGCTCGGTCACGCGGTAGTTCCACAGGTCGTCATCGACGCGCTTGATGAGCGTGTTCAGCTTGGACAGAATCCACTTATCCATCAGGCTGAGCTGCTCGTTCTTGAGGTCATGCGCGGTCGGGTCGAAGTTGTCAATATCCGCATACATGGCGAAGAAGGCGTACACGTTCTGCAAGGTGGCAAGGAACTTGTTCTGCCCCTCGCGAACCGCCTTTTCGGAGTAGCGGCTGGGCAGCCACGGCGCAGAGGTGGTGTAGAAATACCAGCGGAGCGCGTCAGCGCCGAACTTGTTCAGCTCATCAAACGGGCTGACGACGTTGCCAAGATGCTTGGACATCTTGCGCCCCTGCTCGTCCTGCACATGGCCCAGCACGATGCAGTTTTCAAACGGCGCACGGTCAAACAGCAGCGTCGAAATTGCTTCGAGGGTGTAGAACCAGCCGCGCGTCTGGTCGATGGCTTCGGAGATGAAATTTGCCGGGAAGTTCTGCTGGAACTCCTCCTGATGCTCAAAGGGATAGTGCCACTGCGCAAAGGGCATCGAGCCGGAATCGTACCAGCAGTCGATAACCGCCTTGTCGCGCACCATTTCGCCGCCGCACTTTTCGCAGCGGAGCTTTACGGCGTCGATGAAGGGGCGGTGAAGTTCAAGGTCTGCGCCGGGATCTTCAATCGCCATTTCGCGCAGTTCCGCGCGGGAGCCGACGACGTGCATATTGCCGCAGGAGCACTTCCACACCGGCAGGGGCGTGCCCCAGTAGCGTTCGCGGGACAGACCCCAGTCGTGGACGTTCTCCAGCCAAGTGCCCATGCGCCCTTCCTTGATGTTTTCCGGCATCCAGTTGATGGTGCGGTTGTTGCGCACAAGGTTGTCCTTCAGCGCCGTCATGCGGATGAACCACGTCGGGCGGGCGTAGTACAGCAGGGGCGTATCGCAGCGCCAGCAGAAGGGATAATCATGCGTGAACTGCGGCGCGCTGAACAGCAGCCCGCGCTCCTGCAAATCCGCCAGCACCAGCGGGTCGGCCTTCTTGACGAACACGCCCGGCCACTTCGTTTCCGCCGTCATGCAGCCCTGCGGATCAACAAAGTTGACGAACGGCACGTCATTTTCGCGGCAGACACGGTTGTCGTCCTCGCCGAACGCCGGGGCGATGTGGACGATGCCCGTGCCGTCGGTCATGGTGACGTAGTTATCGCAGATGACGAACCACGCCTTCTTGTCCAGCTTGCCGACGGCGAAATCGAACAGCGGCACATACTCCATGCCCTTGAGCGCTGTGCCGGGCATTTCCGTCAGCACCTCAAACTTCTGCTCCGGGAACACCGTCTCCATCAGCGCCTTCGCCATGATGTACACGCGGCCGTCCTCCGCCTTAAAGCGGCAGTAGATGTCGGTCGGGTTCACGCACAGCGCCATGTTCGACGGCAGCGTCCACGGGGTGGTCGTCCACGCCAGCAGGTAGGTGTTTTCCTCGCCCTTGACCGGGAAGCGGACGTACGCGGACGTTTCCTTAACCGTCTTGTAGCCCTGCGCGACCTCGTGGGAGGACAGCGCCGTGCCGCAGCGCGGGCAGTACGGGACAATCTTGTGTCCCTGATACAGCAGCCCCTTCTTCCAGATTTCCTTCAGGCTCCACCATTCAGACTCGATGTAGTCATTCTCATAGGTGATATACGGATGCTCCATGTCCACCCAGTAGCCGACCTGATCGCTCATGACCTCCCAGTCATGCAGGTACTTCCAGACGGACTTCTTGCATTCCTTGATGAACGGCTCGATGCCGTACTGTTCAATCTGCGGCTTGCCGTCCAGCCCCAGCGTCTTTTCGACTTCCAGCTCAACGGGCAGGCCGTGGGTATCCCAGCCTGCCTTGCGCAGGACGCTGTACCCCTTCATCGTCCAGTAGCGCGGAATCAGGTCTTTGATGACGCGCGTTTCGATATGGCCGATATGCGGGCGGCCGTTGGCAGTCGGCGGGCCGTCGAAGAACGTCAGCCGCTTTGCACCGTCGCGGAAATGGAACGAACGGCGGACGATGTCCTTGTCTTTCCACAGCTGGGCGATTTCTTTCTCGCGCGCCGGGAAGTTCAAATCCTTGGCAACCTTGTTGTACATACCATGCACCTCATTCTTGTTGTCTCTGCTGCGGCGCAAACAAAAAAGTCCGCCCCAGCATGAAAATGCACTGGGACGGACGAAAATGCTTTTTGCGATTCATCCGCGGTACCACCCAACTTGACAGGCACGATGCCTATCCGCTCTGTGCAGGCGCACGCACCTGCTTTCTCGATAACGGGAGAACCCGTCTTTCCCTACCCGCTCCGCACGTTCCGCCCGCGTCGCTTCGGAAAAGCGCGCTCCGGGGTGATTTGCCATCAGGCAGTCTTGACCGGGCTCACACCCTCCCCGGCTCGCTTTCCAAGGCTTGTCCTGCGCCGTCCCCATCCTTGCGCATTCCCATTCATTATAGCCGCATTTTCCCCTTTTTGCAAGGGGGATTTGCAAATTTTCCAAGGAGGCACCAGAGGCTCTGCCTCTGGACTCCGCAAGGGAGTTCCTCCCTTGACCCTTTCGCGCGATTGAGTTGAGCTTTCTTCCATAATATATGCGCGTGTTGCGCGGGGATTTCGCGCCTGCAGCAACCAAAATCCATCCGCAAAGAAACGAAAAACCCCCGCGGCACACACCGCAGGGGGACACATTTCACTTGCTGGAAGCTGCCGCCTTCTCTGGATACAACCGCTTCTGCAGCTTGCGGATGCAGGTAAAATAGCACGGGATCAGGAACAAATCCGCCAGTATCCACGCAACAGGGTTCGCAAAGCACGCGGCATCGTACCCCAGCGACGGGACAAGCAGCATCGCCACCACCGCGCGGCCGACAAGCTCCATCAGGCCTGCAATCATCGCAATCATGGTGTAGCCCAAGCCTTGAATGGAAAAGCGCACAATGTTCACAAACAAAAGCGGAATATACAGCACACTGTTGATAATCAGGAACTGCTGCGCCATGTCGATGACCAGCTGGCGGTCGGCGCTGTCCTGACTGATGAACAAGCCCACCAGCGGCTTGCCGAAGAAGTAAATCGCCACAAACGCGAGGACGCAATAGATACAGCCGATGATGGAGGATGCTTTCAAGCCCTGATTGATGCGGTCAAGTCTCTTCGCGCCGACGTTCTGCCCGGCGAAAGTCGCCATCGTCGCAGCGAGCGCATCAAACACGCAGCAGAAGAACATGCTCAGCTTGCCGCCCGCCGTGACCGCCGCGACTGCAATCGTGCCGATGCCATTAACGGCATAAGTCACCGTCAGAGAGCCAATCGCCGTGATGGAATACTGCAGACCAAACGGGATGCCCATTGCCAGCAGACGGCGGACAAACGGCGCACGGATGCGCTTGTCCTCCGGCTGCATTTTGAGGATGGTGAATCGCTTGCGGATGACCAGCAGACACCAGAGGCCGCTGATGAGCTGGCTGATGACGGTCGCCCATGCCGCACCCTCCACGCCCATGTGGAACGCAAGGATGAACGTGTAGTCCAGCACGATGTTGAGCAGCGCGGCAATCGTGATGGCGATAACAGGCGTTTTGCTGTCGCCCAGCGAGCGCATCACGCCGCCGCACATGTTGTACAGCACCGTAACCGGAATCGCGAAGAAAACCGGCTGGATATAGGCGACCGACAACGGCAGAATATCCTCCGGCGTGTTCAGCATCCGCAGGAGCTGCGGCGCGAAGACGCCGGTTAGCAGCCCCATCAGCACAGAAATCACCGCGCACAGGTACACGGAGTGCATCACATAGCGGCGCATTTCCGTCTCGTCCTTCGCGCCGAACGCCTGCGCAATCGGAATCGCAAAGCCGGAGCAGATGCCCATGCAGAAGCCGTTGATGAGGAAGTTCAGCGATCCGGTATCGCCCACCGCCGCCAGCGCCTCCGTGCCCAGCACGCCGCCGACGACCATGGTATCCATGAAGCTGTACAGCTGCTGGAACAGGAAGCCGCCCAGCAGCGGCAGGGAGAATGTCAGAATCAGTTTCAGAGGCGAGCCCTGCGTCATGTCACGGGTCACGTTTTTCTGCGCCATGTGGATGTCCTTTCGTTGATGCAGGATGGGGGGAAAATCACGTTTCATTGTCTCCTATGGGGAACGCCTATTTATAGCACGTTTTTCGTCGGTTTTCAAGGGGTTTTGACAGGAATTTTTACGTCTTTTTTCCCCGTGTTTTTCGGACGAAAAGACGCCATTTTTCACGGCTGAAAGCGGTCGTGTAACCGCTATGGTGTAACCTATGTGACGGAATCTAAAAATTCAATCGTATGCTATTGACACCATGCGATTGATTTGCTATAATCACCCCTGCTTCCGATAAAAACATCAGCAAGGAGGTGTCCCATGGACAAGGAATTGGCAGGATTCGGCTGGTACATCAAGCGCATTGACAACGCCCTCGCCCGCGAAGCCTGTCGGAATGTCCAATCCCACAACCTGACGATGCAGCAGAGTCATCTGCTTTTCGTGCTGTCCGACGCGGAGAATCACACACGGACGCTCAAGGAGTTAGAGAGCATTTTCGGCTGCGCGCAGTCCACGCTGGCGGGGCTGGTGACGCGGCTGGAGAAGAAAGGGCTGGTAGAAGGCTTCACCGACCCGCGCGACCGGCGCATCAAGCATGTTCGCCTGACAGAAAGCGGCGCGGAAATGCGGCAGACGTGCCACAAGGACATTCTGCAATCCGAAAAGCGAATGTCCGCCGGAATGACGGAGGAAGAAAAGCAGCTGTTCCTGCAATGTCTGCAAAAGGTCTATGAAAATCTGAAGGACGACATGGACGAAACAGAGCATTGCCACAACAATTACCATAATAATGAAGGAAAGGAATGATTTCATGCTGAAAACACTGGCTGCGCAAATTAAGCAGTACAAGAAATCAACGATTCTCACGCCGATTTTTGCCGCGCTGGAAGTCGTCATGGAAGTGCTGATTCCCATGGCGATGGCGCGCCTGGTGAAGTATGGCATTGAGGGCGGCGACACCGGCGCGATTTACCGCTATGGCTTCCTGATGATGGCGATGGCAATGCTGTCGCTGGTTTTCGGCTCCGTCTGCGCGCACACGGCCTCCCACGCCTCCACCGGCTTTGCCGCGAACCTGCGCGATGGCATGTACCGCAACATCCAGCGCTTCTCGTTCGCCAACATCGACAAATACTCCACCGCCGGTCTGGTCACGCGCATGACCACCGACGTGACCAACGTTCAAAATGCCTTCCAGATGATTACGCGCATTGCGGTTCGTTCGCCGCTGACGCTGATTTTCTCAATGATCGCGGCATTCGTCATCAACCCGGAGCTGGCGGGCGTGTTCCTGATTCCGCTGGTGCTGCTGGGCGTTGTGCTGGGGCTGATTATCAAGCGTGCGACGCACCTGTTCGATCAGGTGTTCAAGAAGTACGACGACCTGAACGCCTCCGTGCAGGAGAACGTCTCCGGCATCCGCGTCGTCAAAGCGTTTGTGCGCGAGGACTTCGAGGACAAGAAGTTCGGCAAAGCGGCGACGAACGTCTACAACCTGTTCGTCAAGGCGGAACGCATCATCGCTTTCAACAGCCCCGTCATGATGCTGACCATCTACGGCTCGGTGATGGCGCTGAGCTGGCTGGGCGCGTCGCTGGTCACGGGCGGTTCGCTTGATGTGGGCGACCTGACCGCCATGTTCACCTACGTCATGAACATGCTGATGAACCTGATGATGCTGTCGATGATTTTCGTCATGCTAACCATGTCCGCAGCGTCTGCCCGGCGTATCGTGGAAGTGCTGAACGAGGAGCCGTCGCTGTCGAACCCCGAACAGCCGCTGGAAACGGTCAAGGACGGTTCTATCGACTTCAACCACGTCATGTTCAAGTACCATGCTGACGGCAATGGCGACCCCATCCTGAACGATGTTGATTTGCACATCAAGTCCGGCGAGACGGTGGGCATCATCGGCGGCACGGGCTGCGGCAAATCGACGCTCGTCAGCCTGATTTCCCGCCTATACGACGCAACCGAGGGCTCGGTGGAAGTCGGCGGCGTGGACGTGCGCGATATGGACATGGATGCGCTGCGCCGTCATATCGGCGTAGTGCTTCAGGAGAGCCTGCTGTTCTCCGGCGATATTGAGAGCAACCTGCGCTGGGGCGGCGGAGACTGTTCCGAAGAGGAACTGGACAGAGCGCTGGCCGACGCGCAGGCGACGGAGTTCGTCTCCAAGCTGCCCGACGGCATTCACTCGGTTGTGGAGCAGCGCGGCAAGAACTTCTCCGGCGGACAGAAGCAGCGACTTTCCATCGCGCGCACCTTTGCAAAGAATCCCGATATTCTGATTCTGGACGATTCTACCAGTGCGGTGGATACGGCTACGGATGCAAAAATCAGGAAAGCCTTTGCAGAGGAAATTCCGGGAACCACCAAGCTGATTATCGCCCAGCGTATTTCCAGCGTGGAAAACGCCGACCATGTGATCGTGCTGGATAACGGCAGGATCAGTGGTTACGGTACCCCGGCCGAAATGCTGGCCACCAACCCCATCTATCAGGAAGTTTATAACAGCCAGACCAAAGGCTCCGGCGACTTTGACGAAAAGGGAGGCGATAACAATGGCTGAGCAGAAAGCAAAAGTGGTTAAGGTTGGCCGCGGTGGCCCCCGCGGCCCGCGCCCCAAAGTCCAGAACCCCGGCAAGATCTTCATGCGCATCCTGCGCTATGTGATGGAATGCTACCGCATTCAGGTCGTTGCGGTCGTCATCTGCATTTTTGTCAGCGTGTTTGCCAACGTGCAGGGCACTTTGTTCATGCAGACCTTGATCGATGGCTACATCCTGCCCCTGCTGAAAGAGCAGAGCAGTGATTTTTCCGGCCTGGCCCATGCCATCGCCCGCACGGCAGGCTTTTACGGCATCGGCATTGTTGCCGCCTTTGCCCAGGCCCGTATGATGGCTTACGTTACCCAGGGCACCCTGAAGTGCCTGCGCGATGAAATGTTTACCCATATGCAGACGCTGCCCATCAAATACTTTGACACCCACGCCCACGGCGATATCATGAGTACCTACACAAACGATACCGACGCGCTTCGTCAGCTGGTAGGGCAAAGTATTCCCACGCTTTTATCCAGCTCGCTCACGCTGCTCGTGGCGGTGGCGCTCATGCTGTGGTACTCCGTCATTATGTCCGCGGTGTTCGTTCTCTGCTGCGTTTTAATGTTCTTCGTCGTCAAGAAAGTGGGCGGCGCCTCATCCAAATACATGGTGGCGCAACAACGCTCGCTCGGCAGCGAAGAAGGCTTCGTGGAAGAAATGATGAAAGGACAGAAGGTGGTAAAGGTGTTCACGCACGAAGAACGAGCCAAAGCCGACTTCGATAAATACAACGAACAGCTGTACGCCGATGCGAAAAACGCGCATATCTACGGCAACGTGTTAGGTCCTATCCTCGGCAATATCGGCAACTTCACGTACGTGTTCCTCGCCATCTGCGGCGGCTACCAGATGCTCGGTCAGTATTACAAAACGTGGGACGGCGTGCAGCTCGACTTCATCGGCGCCATCGGCGTGCAGCTCCATCCGGATCTGAATGAAAAGGCATTGATTTACTGCACCTCCGATGCGTGCAAGGGCATGGGTTTTACCAAGGAAGCTGTCACGCTCTTTACCGATTGGGCACTGCGCAATGCCGATACGCCTTATCTTGTGCTGGCCGTGGATGAAAACAATGCTTCCGCTGCCCGCCTGGCCGAAAAATGCGGCTTTACCCTCAGCGAGCGCCGCATCACCGTCAGTCACCGCCTGCTCGGCATGACCGGCGACACCTACCTCTATTTCCGCAAGTATTGACGATTTCTAATCCTATCAAAGAAGCCGCTCCTGCATCTCTGTTTAGAAAAGGTGCAGGAGCGGCTTTTTTGATTCAAAGTGAAATGGAATCTGTTACGGCATATAGAAGCGCTGGACGTAGAACAGTTCGCCGTTGGTGATGCGTGCCTGGGTGTTGCTGCGGGCAAAGACGGCAGCGTCGCCTTGGAGTGCAACGAAGTCGGCGAGGGATACGGTGGTTTCGCCCTTTTCGAGGTCGGAAGAATCAATCAGCTTGAAGTCGGCGGAGAGGGGCAGGGTGCCGCTGCCGACGGGGTGGTAGTCGATGGCGTCATCCAGATTCCAAACGCG
>ERZ779851.1080-NODE-1080-length-25483-cov-90.175633_pt1 | contig 25483 bp, 18 predicted proteins | sample MGYA00511094_ERZ779851 | MGnify/ENA primary metagenome ERZ779851 (study PRJEB29588, sample SAMEA2155512) | human gut metagenome | biome: human gut; feature: human-associated habitat; material: faeces | place: Denmark | collected 2008/2010 ...
CTCCGCATGCTTACGTACCATTTCATCTCGCCGTCAAATCCAGTCAACCCCGAGAATTTTCTGATATTGGGTGCAAAGATAAGGCGAAAATTTGAAACTACCAAATTTTTTAAGGAAAAAATTATACTAAAGATTCTAAATAGCTTAAAATGAGCGTTTTGTGAGTTCTTGCCTTAAACATGCTAACCAAACTCTTAATGCAATGGCTGTAATAGCATCCTCATTATCATTATTTTTAGGTATTGCATACCTTCTTAGAAATATGTACCTTTGCAGCCTGATTCAAGATAGTAATAATGATTATGAATATGCTAAATAAGAAAATAACTTGGAGAAAACAACATAAATGGTTAGGCATCGGTATGAGCTTTTTCATGCTGATGTTCTGCTTGTCGGGTATTTTGCTCAACCACCGTTCGCTTATCAAAGATGTGGACGTGAGCAGGAAATATCTGCCAAGTCGCTATGAATTCAAGAATTGGAATGGCGGGTTGCTGAGGGGAACGCTTGCCTTGGATGATGCCATATTGATGTATGGAAACGGGGGAATCTGGCAAACGGATTCTACAGCATCCATATTCAAGGACTTTAATAAGGGGATGCCAGCAGGAGCAGACTGCCGACAGATAAGAAATGTTATCAGAACGGATGATGGTTCTGTCTGGTCGGTATCTCCATTTTCACTCTACCGGTTGGGGAGTCACAAAATATGGAAAAGCGTAACTCTTCCAACAGAGCCGGAAGAGAAGTTGAGCGACATTTCGGCTCATGGAGATACGCTTTTGGTTCTCAGCCGCTCCTATGCTTATGTTTCCTTGCCACCTTATCAGAACTTCCACCGGATAGAATTGCCTATGCCAAAGGAGTATGATGGGAAGGTTACAGTCTTTCGTACGATATGGCTGCTTCACAGTGGAGAGTTGTTTGGCAGCATTGGTAAACTCATCGTAGATGGCATTGCCATCATCCTGGTGTTGCTCTGCATCTCAGGTCTTATCTTCTGGTTAAAGCCTAAACAGAAGAGGTTGCTTCGCTTTTCGCTACAATGGCATGACAAAATAGGTCGATACACCATCATGCTTACTTTGTTGATAGCCCTGACAGGTTGGTGCCTTCGTCCACCTGTGATGATAGCCTTGGTGTTGAACAAGATGCCGTCTATTCCTGGGACGACGCTTCATAGCAAGAACCCTTGGAATGACAAACTCCGTGTGGTGCGTTATGATGAAAAGTTCGGTGACTGGCTCTTGTCAACTTCGGATGGTTTCTTTTCCGTGAATTTCCAGACAGGAAAGTTGGAGTCCATCTCCAATACTCCACCAGTCAGTGTTATGGGATTGAATGTCCTTCAGCAAAACAAAGATGGTAAATGGTATTGCGGTTCGTTTAGTGGTCTCTTTGTTTGGGATAGAGTAAAGGGGACAACCGTTGATTATTCTACCGGGAAAGCTGCTTTAAAGAACGCTGGCGCACCATTCGGAAAAAAGGCGATAGCAGGTATGAGCCAGGATTTCTCTGATACGCCTGTCATTGCTGAGTATAATGAAGGAACCGACTTTGCGCCACAACCCGCTTATATGAACCAACTGCCCATGTCATTATGGAATGTGGCTCTGGAGGCTCATAGCGGTAGAATCTTCATAGGTAGTATTGCTACATATATATTTATCTTCGTGATGGGAATACTTGCCGTATGGTGCCTTTGGTCTGGGTATGTCATTAGACTGGTGAAGAAAAAATAAAAAAAGTTTGAATGCGTTGTTTTAATTGCCATATTGCCATATTGTATGTGCAAATGGTTGATACTCAGCGTAAAAGTACGTATGGCAATTCTCGGAAAAGCGCCGGGAATTGCCATATATTGTTATAGTGAGAATTAGTACCCTCATTTTCGTCGCGACGTATCTGATGCTGCGTCGTGACGCAGTTGTTGTTACGTCGCGATGTATCAGATGCTACGTCGGGACGTAATTTCTTCCGCATCGATGGCGAAGTTATGAATAAAGATTGAAATTCCCAAGCATTGAACCGAAAAAATGCTTTTTTGCTCAATTCTTTCTGTGTTTTTCTCAAAAAAATACGCTGAAATCTGCTGAATAGCTTAAAATGAGCGAATTATGAGTCTGTTACCTCAATAGAGATAATGATTTGGCAACAGTCCCAATTTCTGCAATATGCATACGTTTGCTGTCAAACAACTCTTCTCTGCAGTAAAGATACAATAACTACACGAAATAACAATCGCTATATTGGAATAATTTACATAAAATAGCTTAATTTATAATGATTATCGCATAATTTAATGTATATTTGCAGCTAAATTCAGTGAATTTATGAAACAAAACAAGATAAGATAAAAGATATCTTGGCAAGTATGTTGTAGAACTTCCGATAATAAAATATTATTTGAATATGGGCATAAGCAAAGATTTCTTGGGAATAGATGTGAAGGTAGATGAATTGTAAAATGTGGGACAGCGTCCCACAAATTCAGATTGATATAAAAAGGTGAGACATGTCTCACTTATTTGAAATAGAAATTTTGGGGACGTGTCCCCAAAATCTGATAATAATATAGAATTATGGCAAACGAAATAACAAAGACTTCGGATAATATTGAAGACCTACTTGATAAGGTGTCTGGTCTTATAGAACAGGCAAGGACTTACGTGAAGACTTCGGTTAATACTGCTGAGGTCTATACCAAGTATTATATAGGCAAGTATATAGTGGAGTATGAACAGAAAGGGAATGTTCGTGCGCAATATGGAAAGCAAATATTGCAAGAGCTATCTAAGAATTTGACAGCTCGTTTTGGGATGGGGTGGTCATATCCAAACTTAAAGAACATTAAGCAATTTTATCTTACATACGCGAAAAGGCTAAATACAGATATATCAGTTGATGGCAAAAAAGCTAACCAGTGGTTAGCTAATTCAGAATCATCTGGGTGTCAATGTTTTAAGCTATCCTGGAGTCATTATCTGATTCTGATGCGTGTGGAAAATTCAGACGCTCGTTCTTTCTATGAGATAGAATGTGTACAGCAGCAATGGTCTAAAAGACAGTTGCAGCGTCAAGTAGGCAGTTGCCTCTATGAGCGATTGGCTTTGAGCCGTGACAAGGATGAGGTGATGCGATTGGCTAAGGAAGGGCAAACGATAGAGAAGCCTTCGGATGTTATCAAAAGTCCTTTGACCTTGGAGTTCTTGGGCTTGAAGCCAGATGCCGCTTACTCTGAGTCGAAGTTGGAGAATGCCATTATCAGCAAGATGCAACAGTTCCTACTCGAATTAGGCAAAGGCTTCCTCTTCGAGGCACGCCAGAAGCGTTTCACCTTTGATGAAGACAATTATTATGTAGATTTGGTCTTCTATAATAGATTATTGCAATGCTATGTCCTTATTGATTTGAAGACAGATAAGCTTTCTCATCAAGACCTTGGATAGATGCAGATGTAGGTCAACTATTATGACCGCTTTGTGAAGCAAGACTTCGAGAAACCAACCATCGGCATTTTGCTTTGTGAGAGTAAGAACGATGCACTTGTAGAGTTGACTTTACCAAAAGACTCGCATGTCTATGCCTCTGCATATCAATTATATTTGCCAGATAAGGCTTTGCTGCAAGCCAAGGTTAGGGAATGGATTGCAGAGTTTGAAGAAAACAATATAGGTTAAAAGAATTTGTGAGACAGCGTCTCACAAATTCGTTACTAAGTTGGTGACGAATTAAGCAGTACCAATTACAATGAATGGAAAACACTTAAAGAACAGCATACCAATTTATTTTTTTTACCGTCAGTAAAACATAACATTCGTTAGACTCTTTGTTGGACGAATGAGACGAAAAGATATGCAATGATTAGACTGATTAGACCAGCTGATCATTGCATATTTTTTTCTTTTGGCATCCTTTTTTTTCGCTTTACCTTTGCTCATGGATTTCAGAACCATCGCCGAGTTCTGAAGTTCGTGGACATTCCTGTGTATGCCATGTTGTAAGTGGGACATAAGAATGATATTGCCATCCACTCGCTCTTTGACAAGGTTGAAACAACAAGAATGATGGTCTTCTGCCATGAAAATCACATTTTGTATTCAAAACATAGTATTAACCATTTTAATAGTTATAGCATATGAAAAAAACTAATGAAAAGGTTGTCGGTAGCAAGGCTGCTGCCAACATGGTGGCATCTAATGTTGCCAATCATGAGAACGCCATCCGGGTGATGGTATTTGAGTGCTCTGAGTTCGGATGCATCCGCATCTTGACCGACGAGAAAGGTGAGCCTCAGTTTTGCGGAAATGACGTGTGCAAAGCTCTTGGATATGACCAGGCCCGCAAAGCTATCTTGCGCCATGTGAAGCCTACTGACGGTACGAAACGTACCGCGAGTGTGACTATACGAAGAAACGGATCTGTGTTTGAACAAAAACGCAGTTTGCATTTCGTCAACGAGAGCGGATTCTATGCGCTGGTGCTTGGCTCGAAGCTCCCCACAGCGCAGCGGTTCAAGCACTGGGTCACCTCGGAGGTGCTGCCGCAAATTCGCAAGACGGGTGGGTTCATTCCGCTCCACGAAGGCGAGAGCGATGAGGCGGTCGTCCGCAAGACTGAGGAGATCCTTCGCAAGACGCTTCGGGAAAAAGATTCCTTCATAGCCCAGCAGAACAAGCTCATCCGTGAGCAGAAAGTGCTTCTGGGGAAAAAGAACAGACAGATAGCCGATCAGGATGTGGAAATCGACCGGCTGCTGCCCAAGGCTCTCTACACCGACAGCGTGCTTGAAAGTATCTCGTGCTACACCACCACGCAGATAGCCAAGGAGCTGGGCATGACGGCACAGGAACTGAACCGATGGCTCTGCGCAGAACGTATACAGTACTACCAGAGCGGACAATATATGCTCTATGCCGACTATGCCCACCGCGGACTGGCGAAGAGCCGAACCCACTATGACCTCTTTGTGGGAAGAGACACCGTGCTAACCCGCATGTACCTCGTGTGGACGGAGAAGGGACGGGAGTTTATTCATCTGAGGGCTAAAGGAGTTAGGGAGTTAAGGGAGTTAGGGAGTTAAGGGAGTTAGGGAGTTAAGGGAGTTAAGGAGTTAAAGGAGTTAAGGAGTTAAGACAACAGTCTTATTGCTTGAAATCAAACATTAAAACATTGCCCACAAAGGCATTTGTCTTAACTCCTCAGCGACCGAAGGGAGCGATAACTCCTTAACTCCCTTAACTCCTGAAAAATAACTTCCCAAAGTTAAACATTACACATTAAACATTTTTAAAAAAATATGGAAACAATGATCATGAAAGTAGTGATGCAGGGAGAGACTTCCCTCGTCGATTCGCAGAAGAGTGAGAACGGGAAACTCGCCAAGTGCAACATCGTGTTGCAGGAGTTTGGCGGAAAGTTTGAAAACCAGTTTGCCGCGGTAATGCTTGGCAAGGACGCACAACTTAGGTTCTATGCCGGAGAGGTGGTCGTGGTGAAACTGCGTTTTCAGACCCATGAGTATCAGGGACAGGTGTATCAGGACATCCTGGTGCAGGACATCGAAAAAATAATTAAACATTAAATACGATACAACCATGGCTTTTGGAATATCACAAAGCGTAAGGAGCAGGGAGGTGCAAGTATGCACCCCCGAGCTCTTCCACCAGGCTACTAAGAGCAGCAGGGTGAAGGACGTCTGCTCACAGATAGAGGATGCACTGGAGCGCAAACGCCGGGGAGAGATAGGGCAGGAAGACTACGACACGATGAAGACACGGCTCAAGAGCCAGTTGCCCATACTCACGCCCCACGCCACCTTTCGCAATGGCCGACGACTCAATGCCGACGCCATACCCAGCGGACTCAGCATCTACGACAAAGACCACATCGCCGACCCTACGGGATGGTGGAAAGCAAAGAGCGAAGAACTGAGAGTGAAGAATCCTCAGGTGCTGGCGAGAATACTGCTCGTGCACGTCACACCGTCGTTGGAGGGCCTCAGGCTCGTCTTCGTCATGCCAGAGGGCATGAACCTGGCAGAGGCTCAGAAGTGGATGTCGCAACAACTCGGCGACGAGGAGTACGACGTGTGTGTGAAAGACCTGGCACGGCCGTCGTTCATCGTGCCCGAAGACTACATCCTCTTCATCGACGAGGCACGGCTCTTCGCCCCCTTGCGAAGCTCTTCCGGCATGGACGAGAGAGGCTCCAACGGTGATGCTGCTTCTCAGGCGAATACCAGCGTAAATATCAACCCTAATCCTAAACTTAACGAACATGAATCCGAACATGACCCTAAACCCCAAGTTGCAACGAATCAAGAACATCGACCTGAGAGCGATAATAGCTCTGCTGCTCTTCCTGCTGGCACTGCTGCTGAGCATGCCCAGTCTGCTAATCATGATCGTGCTGATGATCATCATCTCGGCAATCATGGAGTGGATCAAGATCATGGCGGAGAGGAGAGGCGACAAGACTTCGCCCAAGAATACGACGGAATCTCCTACGAGGCGATAACAAGCAAGCTCGTAGAACTGCTCGGAGGGGAGCCACAGCACGGTTCGCGCAACTCGTTTATCTTCACGCTGAGCTGCTATCTGCGCTATCTGTGTGACGACAACGCCACGTGGATCAAACAGGTGATACCCACCTTCGGCGAGGAGAAGAAGCGAGCCTTCACCACCGTCGACAGCGCTTGTCAGAGAAAGCAGTCGCACCGCATGCCCATGATCGTGCGCAAGGCCATCAGCCTGTGCCAGCAAGAGCAGGCAAGGGGGAAAGCCGCCGACTATGATGCCGACGAGTTTGGCGACATCCAGAACCCCGACTCCTACTTCTATCGCATACACGAGATGCCACAGAAACTGCCCCGCCTCATCCGTCTGCTCGTGAGCAAGACGCCCGCCATCTATCAGCCTGCCGTGTCGCAAGCCGTCTTCCCAGCACTGGCAAGCCATCTGTGCGACACCCGCTTCCGATACGTCGACAACGTGGAGCATGAGGCCACGCTGATGAACATCCTCTGTGCTCCTACGGGAAGCGGCAAGGAGAGCATCACACAGCCCATCAACCGCATCATGGCGGACATCAGGGCACGCGACGCCCAGCAGCGTGAGCGGGAGAGGGCATGGAAGGACGAATGTAACCGTAAAGGCTCCAACAAGGACAAGCGTGAACGACCCGAGGGACTCGTCATCCAGGAGGTGAACATCGATATGACCAACCCTGCCTTCGTGCTGCGTATGAAGGAGGCAGAACGCCACTTCCTCTACGCCAAGGTGAATGAGCTGAACCTCTTTGATGCCCTCAAGGGCAAGACCAACCAGCACTTCCGCATCATGGAGCTGGCATTCGACCTGGGCAACTATGGACAAGACCGAGTGGGCGTGCAGTCGGTGACCGAGACTGTGAAGGTGCGCTTCAACTGGAATGCCTGTTGCACACCGAAGAAGTGTCGTGACTACTTCCGAAGGGTGGTGACCGACGGACCTGTGAGCCGCATCTCGTTTGCCACCATCGAGCGACGCCCGTGCGGATCGGAGATTCCCGTCTATGGCTCCTACGATGCCGCCTTCGACGAGGAACTGAAACCCTACATCGACAACCTGTTGAAGGCCCGCGGACTGGTGGACTGCCCCCAGGCTCTCAAGCTCGCCCGCAAGCTGATGGAGGAGAACGCTGAGTTTGCCCGTCTGTCGCAGAACTATGTGTTCGAGAACCTTTCCTTCCGTGCCAACGTCATCGCCTATCTCAAGGCCTGTGTGCTGTATGTCGCCAACGGCATGAAGTGGGAGAAGTCGATAGAGGACTTCGTGCGCTGGAGCGAGCGTTACGACCTGTGGTGCAAGCTGAAACTCTTCGGACAAATGATCTACGATGCCGATGGCGAGCAAGACAAGGTGAGCCGCACAGCACCCAACGGTCCTAAGAACCTGCTTTCGCTCTTGCCCGACGAGTTCACCATGGACGACTATGTGAAGGTGCGGCGTGCTCAGGGCTTCGACAACGACAACGCCAGGCGCATCAGGGATGCCATACACCAATGGGTGCACCGTGGATATGTGGCTAAGGTGGAAGGTGCTGACACTGACACTGACAGTCCGATTTTCCGCAAGGTGAAGTTCTTGAAAGGATGAGAGTTTTTCATAAAAATACTAAACATTAAACGTTATCTTAAAGATGGAAATCATATTGAAACGCATAGCCAAGAGAGCTACTTACACCATCGGCCGACTGTATATCCTGCCCGATGGAAGTGTGGAACGAGAGTTGATACCCGGCAGGAGGAGGGACGACAAGCGCACTGTGCGCTGCCGTGTGGACGAGAGCCTGCTCACCACAGAGCATTACTTCTGCGACACCCTGGAGCCTACATGGCGCAACCTGCTGGGCATTCCGCTTGCCCCGAGGGAGGTGGATGCTCGCCATGGCAGGGTGTCGGGCAAGATGGCCCGCAAGGTGCAGGGCAAGACGGCTATCCCCGAAGGCTCTTACACCGTGGTGGTGAGCAAGTCGCCACGATTCAAGAGATGGTTGCCCCTACTCGTGGGCGTGCCCCTCTTTGAGGGCATACGCATCCATGCTGGCAACTATCCTGACGACACGCAGGGCTGCATCCTGGTGGGCGAAAACAAAATGGTAGGTATGGTGGTAAACTCGCAACAGCGGTTGCGCCAACTCATCGACCTCATCACCCAGGCTCAGCAGAACGAAGAGAGCATCTGGATCACCGTGGTGTGAGAGGGTGTGAAGAGGAGGTCGTATAATTTCAGAACGCTCCTGAGCGTTTAGGCTTGCCTGTCTCGGTGAGGGGCAGGTGGTCGATGTGCAGAAACTCCCGTGGCACCCAGTATTTGGGCAGGGTGTTTCTGCATATTTCTTCTATGTGGGTCAGGTCGCCCGACTCGGTGAGGAGGATGGCCTTTTCGCCCAGCATCTCATCTTGTTTCTTGACGATCATGAAGGGCTCCGACAGGTGCGGACGCAAGGTTTCCTCCGCCTCCTCTATCTGGATTTTGATGCCTCCACTGCACACCACGTTGTCCTTGCGGCCCTTGATGCGGAAGAGCGTCTTGCCCGTTCGGTCGTCGGTGCGTAGCTGGGCGATGTCGTTGGTGACAAGGGGTTCGGCACATACCTCGGGGGCATCGATGACAAGGCATCCGTCGGCATTGAGGCTTATGCCTACGCCGTCGAAGGGGGTATACCAGAGGCTGGCGTCGGGACCGTTGAGGCGGCGCAGGGCGATGTGCGACAGGGTCTCGGTCATGCCATAGGTGCTCCATACGGCATTGGGAAGGGGCTTGATCATCTGTGCCAACTCGTCGCTGATGGCTCCTCCGCCTATGATGAGGTGACGGATGTGCATGAGCCGTTCGCGCTCGCAGGGCACTTTCAGGGTGTTGTACACCTGCATGGGCACCATGGCGGCAAAGGTGAAGTGGGGCAGGGCATCGTCTGCTAAGGGATGGCTGCTCGGGCGCACGGAGGTGAGCCGAAGGTCTCGCTGGAGGCTTCGCACCACCATCATCTTACCCGCGATATAGTCGAGGGGCATGCAGAGCAGGGCGGTGTCGCCCGGCTTCAGTCCTAAGAAGTCGCAGGTGATGCGGGCTGAGTTGAGCATGCGCCTCTTCTCCACCATCAGGGGCTTAGGTTTGCCCGTAGATCCGCTGGTGTGTACCAGAATGCGGGGGTTGTCATTGTGCCATTCGGCAAGAAATTCGTTCAGTTCCATAAGGGGAATGTTTCCGAAATCAACCATTAACAAAGATCTTCTCTCCCTTGATTTCCAAAGGCATGGGAATGTTGTCGGTGAAGAGTTGTCCGGTGCCAAGGCCCTGAGGCATGGAGACACAGGGACCATAAGTCTTGGCGCAGAAATGGGCGATGGCACTGAGCCCCACGTTGCTCTCCAAGGCCGATGTGATCCAGCTCCCGATGCCCCGTTCGCTTGCCATCTGTATCCATTCTCGGCATCCGTAGATGCCTCCGTGGAGCGAGGGCTTCAGCACGATGTACTGAGGGTGTATGGTGTCGAGCAATGCCTGCTTCATCGATCGCACGTTCACGCCGATGAGCTCCTCGTCGAGGGCGATGGGCAGGGGTGACTCACGGCACAGGGCTGCCATCTTGGGCCACTGGTGCTGGCGTATGGGCTGCTCTATGGAGTGGATGTCGTACTGTGCCAGGGCTTCCAGTCGGCTCATGGCATTTTCGGGCGTGAAGCCACCGTTGGCATCCACGCGCAGCTCTATCTGCTCCTTGCTGTACACCTGGCGTATGCGCTTGATGAGGTCGAGCTCCTTGAAGAAGTCGATGGCACCAATCTTCAGTTTCACGCAGTGGAATCCGCTTTTCAGCTTCTCCTCCAGTCGGGCGAGCATCTCGTCGTAGGTGCCCATCCATACCAGTCCGTTGATGGTGATGCCCTCCTCGCCCCGTGCGAAGGGCGTGTCGTAGAGGCTTGCCAGGTACGTCGCCCATGCCGGCACGTCGATAGCGGGGCACTGACGGAAGAAGTCGGCAAAGGCGGTCTCCAGTCCGAAGGTGATGCTGGGGTAGGCACGTATCATGTCGTAGGGTATGCGCCCCATCTGTTCCACCATCTGGCACACCTGTCGGAGCGTGAGCTCGTATTCGGGCTTGGCGTCGCAGCTCAGGTCGGGCAGGGTGGCACATTCGCCCACGCCCCTGATGCCCGGATGTTCTGCCGAGGTGAGGGTGAGGTAATAACTGTGCCGGGTGGTGTAGACACCCCGTGAGGTTCCGGCAGGCTGCTTGAAGTGGAGCGTGCGCTCCGATATGTCGATCTTGTACATCTTTATTTTTTTTGAAGGAGAATTTTCAGGAGTTAAGGAGTTAAAGGAGTTAAGACAACAGTCTTATTGCTTGAATTCAACCCCACAAAGGCATTTGTCTTAACTCCTCAGCGACCGCAGGGAGCGATAACTCCTTAACTCCTTAACTCCTGAGAAAAACTCCTTTAGATCTTTATTTTTTCTTCAGCTCATAGAGGTCCTTGCGGCGGTCGCGCAGGTTGCGCACGGCACCATAGGTGTGGAGCTCGTTGAGCAGGTTGAGGTCAACGTCGGATACGAGAATCATCTCGGTGTTGGGCGTAGCCTCCGATCGCTTGCCGTCGTTGGGGAAGGCGAAGTCGCAAGGCGTGAACACGGCGCTCTGAGCATACTGTATGTCCATGTTGTGCACACGGGGCAGGTTGCCCACACTGCCCGCAATGGCCACATAGCACTCGTTCTCGATGGCACGGGCCTGGGCGCATACACGCACACGGGAGTAAGCGTTCTGGGTATCGGTCATGAAGGGCACGAAGAGTATCTGCATGCCGTCTTGAGCCATGAGGCGTGAGAGCTCGGGGAACTCCACGTCGTAACAGATCACGATGCCTATCTTGCCACAGTCGGTGTCGAAGGTCTGGATGTGGCTTCCACCGGTAAGACCCCAGCACTTCTGCTCGTCGGGGGTGACATGAATTTTCTCGTACATGTCCACACTTCCGTCGCGTCGGCACAGGAAGCCCACGTTGTAGAGGGCGCCGTCGTCCTTGACGTAAGGCATGCTGCCCGTGATGATGTTGATGTTGTAGCTGATGGCAAGCTCACGGAACCGGTCGCGTATCTGCTCGGTGTACTGTGCCATCTGTCGGATACTCTGTGCCTCGCCCATATTGTTGAACTTAGCCATCAGAGGGGCGTTGAAGTATTCGGGGAAGAGGATGAAGTCGCTCTTATAGTCGCTCACCGAATCGACGAAGAACTCCACCTGCTCGAAGAGGTCGTCGATGGAGGCATAGGGGCGCATCTGCCATTGCACGAGACCGATGCGCACGGTGGGCTTGCGGTCTACATAGGAGTCCGTAGGTGGCTGATAGTAGATGTTGTCCCACTGCAACAGGGTGGCGCAGTGTTCGCTCTCCTCGTCGCTGGGCAGATAGTTGCGTATCACACGGCGCACGTGGAAGTCGTTGGACAGCTGGAAGGTGAGCACGGGGTCGTAGATTTCACGGCTGCGCACCTTCTCGATGTACTCCTTGGGGCGCATCTGGTCGGCATACTTGTGATAGTTGGGTATGCGTCCGCCAAACATGATGGCCTTGAGGTTGAGCTTCTCGCACAGCTCCTTGCGGTATTCGTACATGCGTCGGGCCAGTCGGAGGCCACGATAGTCGGGGTGGATGAAGACCTCGATGCCATAGAGGATGTTGCCGTTGGCATCGTGGGTGTTGAAGGTTTCATTGCCTGTCACCTGGGCATAGGTGTGGTCGCCCTTCACCATGTTGTAGTTGACGATGATGGAGAGGGCGCAGCCCACGATCTTGTCGTCGACGATGATGACTACCTGACCTTCGGGAAAGATGGTAATGAGCTTTTTGATTTGAGAACGTGTCCAGAAAACGTCCGAGTCGGCATAAATGCGCTTGAACGATTTCGCCAGTTGGTCGTAATCCTCCATGTGGAGGTTGCGCAAACTTACTTTTTCGATTTTGCGTGTTGAGTCCATTGTTTTCTACTGTTATTGACTTATTCGGGTGCAAAATTACAGCAAAAAACTGATATAGAGAAAGAAAAGAGAAAGTTTTTTGAGGAGTTATTTTTAAGGAGTTAAGGAGTTAAGGAGTTAAAGGAGTTAAAGGAGTTAAGACAAATGCTTTAGTGGACTTAAAATTAAACATTCCTTAGAGGCTGTTGTCTTAACTCCTTTAACTCCTTTAACTCCTTAAAAACAACTCCTTTATATGCTAAAATCCACATTCTGCCTGTGGGATAGCCTCGTTGTGGTCGTTGAGGTAGAGCAGAGGGGCGGGACGGTAGGCAGGGCTCGCCAACGATTCGTGCTCTTGGCGGAAGCGCGTACTGATGCCCCCGATATTGAGCATGGTGTGGAAGGCGGAACGGCTACTCTGTGCCTGCTTGTGGCGGTTGGCGGAGAGGGCCTGTGCCACGGCTGGCTCCTGATGCTGGAAGCTCTGCGATGTCCATACCAGGAAGGGCACATGCAACTCGTACTCCGAAGCTCGGGGCGAAGCATGAAGGAAGAGCTTGTGACTGTCGTCGAAGATGTTCTCGCCATGGTCGCTCGTATAGAGCATGGCGCTCATGCCTCCGTGTGCTCTCAGGCGCTCTATCACCCCACTGAGCACAAGGTCGGTGTAGCGGATGGTGTTGTCGTAGGCGTTGATGAGGTCGGGACGGTTCTCCTTCTTGGCCTCGCAATGCGTGTCGGGCTGGAAATGCGCCATCTGTCGGGGATAGCGGTCCATGTAGTTGAAGTGAGAGCCATAGGTGTGGAGCACGATGAACTCCTTCTTGCGCTTCCTGGCCAGTATCCTGTCAAGGATGGGCAGCAGGTCGGCATCATAGTAGTTGCCGTCCTTGCCCGGGGCTTCGGCCAGCTCACGGCCAGCCGGGTTGGCATCGCCCGTCTTGAGGAAGAGCCACTGGTCGGCCTGTTCGCCCAGGAAGTCGATGAACGAGTGGTTGGGGCGCTGATTGCTCAGAAACACGGTGTGGAAGCCTGCCTCACGGAAGGCCTGCAGGATGCCTTTCTCGTGGAAGAGACGCTCGAAGTCGGAGGCCGAAGCCTGCGAGAGGAGCATGGGCACACTCTTGTGGGTGGTGTTCGACTGGGTGGTGACATCGCTGAACGTCACCAGTCCCAGGGTCTTGCTGAGCCGTGGATTGGTGTCGCGCTGATAACCATAGAGACTGAAGTTCATGGCTCGTGCCGTCTCGCCTATCACCATGACGTAGACCTCGCAGGAGTCCTCGGGATGGGACGGCCTGGCATCGAAGCGGAAACGGGTAGATGCCTCCTTGTAGTGGATGGAGGCGTTGTTGCGCTTCACGGCAAGGTAGAGGTTATAGAACACGTTGACGGGGTAGAGGTCGTTGAGCACGCTGTAGTGTGGGGCGTGATGGTCGTCGAGCTGTGAGTTGTCGGAGGGACGGGAGAGACAGGCCGTGGCAACAAAGATGCATCCCACGATGGCCAAGGCTGAAGCCCACAGGGCATATCGCTTTCTGAGGGCAGAGGACAGCACGGGTGCCTTCTTGCTCCGTATGGACACCACGCCCAGGATGAGCAGGGGCAGATAGAGGATGAAGACACTCGCCACGCCAGGAATGAGGTTGTCGAGCAACTCCATGGCCTCGCCAGGATTGGTGGTTACGAGGTTGAGGAACATATCCACGGCTATGACGCCCTTGCCGAAAAGATAGAGCAACACGATCTGGAAAGCCGCAAAGAAGATGATGGGGAAGAGCCACCACACCATCTTGCCCGGTTTGCGAGAGATGCTCATCAGAGCCATGTAGACACCAAAGGGCAGCACGGTGTTGGCAAGGGCTGCCCATGTGCTGAGGTGCTCGGTGAAACAAAGGGCCACATTGGGCACGGTAAGCGCGATGACGGCATACCAGTATATGATTTTGTTGAATGATTTCATGTTGTGTGTTGTTTGCTTTTAGAACGCCTCGTTGATATTGAAGAGGAATCCTCTCTGTCCGCCCTTGCCGAAACCATAGTCGAGACGCACGTTGACGTTCTTCTTGAATTCCCATCGATAGCCCACACCATAGTTGGGCAGGATGTGACGGCTTCTCATCTGGCTGAACTTGGGGAAGACGGTTCCTGCACCTATCCAGGCCGTGAGCGAGTTGCGTTTCCACACGTGCTGGCGAAGTTCGACAGTGGCTTCTATCATGTGCTTGTCGCGATATCTTCCCTCGTAATATCCGCGCAGGGCATTGCTGCCTCCTGTCTGCGCCATCATGCCCCACGAGGGATTGCCAAAGTTGAGTGTGGAACGAAGGTCCTCGGCCAGTACGGCTCCTCGCCAGAGTTGCTGGTAGGCGTTGAACTGCAGTTCGGTGGTGCTGAAGGCATAGTCGTTGCCCATGAAGCGCGGACGGAACATCTGGGTGAGGTTCACGTAATAACCCCGGTGGGGATAGGTGAGGTTGTCACGGTTGTCGAACATGAAGGTGAATCCCACGCCATAGTTGTCGGTATGTCGGTCCATTCCCGCCAAGAGCTCGGGGCGCTCGATGTCCTTGCCGATGATGTAGTCGTAGGCCACGGAAGGACCGAGGAAGAGGTTGCTGCCAAGGTTCCACAGGAAGCTACCCTTCACGTGCACCTGCCATCGCTTCATGTCGCTCTCGTTGTCGTCGTTGTCGCCCATGTCGTATCCCATTCCCCAGAACTTGCTGGGGAAGGAATAGAAGTAGAGCGTGTAGACGGCACGGTAACGGTCGTGGGGGAAGATGTGGGTTCCGCGCACACCGAGCAGATAGAAGCCCACCGTGCTGACATCGCCAAAGAGCGACACATTGGAGGGGAGGAGGAGCGTGTCGGCTGGGTCGGAGCGATAGATGCCTGCTGCCACTAAGCCTAAGCCCAACTTGGTGTCGGTGGCATAGTGTGGGCCTCCGATAATACTGAAGTCGAACCGCTTGTCGTTCTTCTTGTTGGCATCGTTGAAGTAGTCGAGAAAACGGGTGATGAGCGATTTCTTCTTCTCGTCCGTCTTCTTCGCTTCCGTCTTCTTCTCGTCCGCCTTCTCGTCCACATTTTCGTCCACCTTTTTTTCTATTTTTACCTCTTCTTTTTCCATCCCTGTATGTGGCGTGAAGGTAGAGTCAGCCTCCCCTGCCATACCAAGAGTAGGCAAGAGAAGGCATGTAAGGCATGAGAGTAGAAGCTGCTTCATGTGTTATGTATATAATAATGTGTAGGGGTGTTTATATGTGATAAACAGTTAGTAAACGAGTGACACGTTGTCTATCCAGAGCGTGTTGCCGGGCGTTCCGATATAGGCTCCGCCATGACTGGAAGAGAACTGCAGGATGAGGTGGGTAGGGGTCTCGTTGGCCGAAGCCCATCCTGTCTCCTTGATGATGACGCTCTTGCCTTTGCTATTACGAGCATAGTCACAATTACGAAGTCCCATGAGCGAGGCGTTATAGCCTGCCATGTGTCGGATGTCGCCATAGTGGATGGTGTAGGTGGCGTCGTTCACCCATCCATTGGTGCTCTTGCTGTACTTCACCACCATGGTGCCCACACGCTTGGCCGTGATGTTGCCGTGGGCATCCTCGTGACGCTTCTGCAGATAGAGGATGGCGACAGCATAGTCGCGTCCTGCCACTTTCGATGCACTGCTGAAGCCGTTCTGCTTGATGCGGGTGGCTGAGTTGGGCAACAGGGTCTTATAGTCGAAACGCACCGCCTTGGGACGATGGGTGAAAGGAATACCCCAGTTGATGGCCTTAGGACCGTCCTTGGTTCCTGTGATGGGTTCGCGCACGTCGCCCAGGAAGAGCGAGCCTGCTGCAAGCACCTTGATATTGATGAGTCCCAATACCTTCACCTTCTCGATATGGGTGACGAGCTTGGCGCAATGGCCGTTCTCGTGCTTGTCGCGATATACCGAGTTGTTGGTCTTATAGATGCCTGACACGTGGGCAAGCACATTGGAGGTTCCCCAGGGCGAGCCGCCCTTGTTGGTGTAGGGGGTATTGCCATTGATGGTCATCGACGGACCTACGGCATAAACCACCTTCTTGTTTCCGCCTATGATACCTGATTCCTTGATGTTTCTGATAACCCAATTATCCATGTTTCCATACTTGATGGGTACAATCTTTTCGGCACTTTGCGCTCCCATCGTGCAGGTGAGGCAAAGTGACATTGTCATGCTTAAAATACGATGTTTCATTTCTGTTACAATAAAAAGTGGTTGCAAAGTTAGGAAAATATTTGTATCGTTATAGTTTTCTTATAGCTTTATTATAGTTATTTAAAGATTATTTTATAAAAATTAAAACTGACGGATGTGGAAAGGTGTAGAGATGTTAGAGCTAATGAGACAAAAAATATGCCCAGAACCAACGATGACGAATGGTTCTGAGCATCATGTATATGGGTTTCAACTTCCCTAAACTTAGAAGCGGCGATGTCCGCCTCCTGGAGGTGGTCCCATGGGAGGTCGTCCGCCATTGAAGGGGCGTCCGCGGAAGTCGGGGCGTCCGCCATACCTCATCGTCTCGCGTGCCTGCTTGCCTCCGATGATATTCAGTCGGTAGATGACGTGGAGCATGGCATAAGAGTTGATGCTGTTGTACTCGGTATCGGTACGGGCCATGGCAGTAAGGGCACGGCTCAAGGTGCTCTGCTGGTGCAGCAGGTCGTAGAACTGGATCATCACGGTGAGGGGCTTGCCACGGAGGAAGCCTTGCGAGAGTTGGGCGTTCCAAACCAGTTCGTTGGTGTTCATCGACTTGTCGCTGTATCCTCGTCGGCTGCTCTGGCTCAAGTCTGTGCTCAGGCTCATGCCCCAGGGCATGGTGGCTGTGATGCTCGGTCCGTAAGAGAACTGCCAGGTGTTCATGTTGCTCGATGCCTGAAGCTTGTTGCGGGCATGGTTGTAGTTGAGGGTTCCGTTGAGGTTGACCTCAAGCCAGTTGTTGCGATAGCCCATGGCGATTCGCTCGCCCACCTGAGTCTGCTTGGTGGTGTTCTTCTGCGAGGTCTTCCCGTCGAGGCTCAGATAGCCCACGGCATTGGTATAGGCGAGGGTGGTGAAGGTGTTGATGTTCCATACGCCAGCGCTGTCGATGGCTGTATTGAACATGAAGGCGCCTCGTGCGTTCCAGTTGCCGTTGATGTTTTCGGGCTGTGTGGTTCGTCCACCGGTCTTGTCATCGTAGGTCACCATGTCGCTGATGCTGTTGCGTGTCATCGAGAAGTTGACGAAGGTCATCAGGGCTCGCTGGTGCTTCTCTATATAGTTGTTGTAGAAGAGTCGGAAGTTGTGGGTGAACGATGGCTTCAGTCCCGGATTTCCCTTCTTGATGTTGAGCGGATTGCTGTCGTCGGTGATGTCGAGCAGGTCGGTCATGGAGGGTTGCGAGGTGGTTCCGCGATAGTTGACGCGCAGGTTGCTCACCTTGCTGAAGCGGTAACGGAAGTCGAGGGCTGGTGAGAAGTTGGTGACGTTGCGTGTCGTTTCGATGTGCTGCCCCATATAGTCGTAGATGAAGTTCGACTTCTGTGGCTGGAGCATAGCTCCGAAGCTAAGGTTGTACTTTGGTCGGACGAATCGCATCATGAGCTGCATCTCGTGAATGTAGTTCTTGTACTCGGAGAATCGGCTCTGGTCGCTGTCGAAATATTCGTCGAGAGGCGAGCGCAGAGTGCTCAAGTAGTTGCCCCATCCACGATACTCGGGAGTGATGGAAGCCCACTGGTTTGCCTCCTCATCGCTGAAGTCGGAGAAGTTGTAGGTGGAACGGTCGGTCTTCGAGTATTTGTAGGTGAACTTATAGCTCAGTTGCAGGAAAGTGGCACGCCAGAGCGGCTCGCTATAGGTGGCCTGCAGAGAGTAGCTGTAGTTGCGGGTAGGCGTCACGTTGTAACGATAAGTGTTGTAGTGGTCGGTCTCGTTGCCGTTGGCCACATCTACAAGGTACATGTAGGCATTGGTGAGTGAGAGGCTGTTGGCATCGGTCTTGCCGTAGCTGGCATCGGTGCGCACGGTGATGTTGCGTCCCATCGCACTGAGTCGGCGATTGTACTGCAACATGCCTCTCAGATTTTCAGACTCGCTATAGCTGATGCTGCTCGACGACTGCAGGTTGACGAGAGCTCCTGCTTGTTGGAGAAGGCTCTTGCTTAGGCTTACGTCCTCAAGTCCCAGCTCGGCACGTGCTGCGTCCTCGAGCGGGTCGTTGGTGATCTGGTAAGGATCGGCATTAAACTGTGCCGACAAGCTTCGTGCCAGTGCATCGCTGCTCTTGATGGTGAACGATGGACGGAACATGATATTGGTCATCGTGTCGGGGGTCCATTCCAGGCGGAAACGTCCGTCCCAGCTGTTGCTGCGCGAGAAGTTCTTGGCACGGCTGTTCGAGAAAGACGAGTTCTGGCTCACGAAGTTCTCGGAAGCCACCGTGCTGCTGATGTCTCCATCGCTGTGGTTCCATCTCAGCGAGGCGTCCATCTTGAGCTTGTCCTTGTTCTCGTAGTTGTAGTTCAGACCCAGCATCTTCGAGGCGTTGAGTCCCTGCTTGTTGAATCCCCATCCGCCAGGGCCTCCACCTCCGGGGAATCCCATGTCGTTGGTGTTGTTGGCTGATGCGAACATCATGAGTCGGTTGCGGTCGTTGAAATAAGCCGCCATGCCTCGTTCGCTGTATCGTTGCTTGGTGCCTATGCTGAGGTCCATATTGGCGATGAGTCCCTTGTTCATGCCTCTCTTGACGCCGAAATCGAGCACGGTTTCCTCTTCTCCGTCGTCGATGCCCGTCACCTTAGCCAGGTCGCTCTTCTCGTCGTATGCCTTGATCTTGTCGATGATGCTGGTGGGCAGGTTCTTCAGGGCCGTCTTGGTGTCGCCGGTCATGAACTCCTTGCCGTCTACGAGGATCTTCTTCACTTCCTTTCCGTTGATTTTGATGCTTCCGTCGTCGCTCACCTCAGCACCAGGCAGGCGCTTCACGAGCTCTTCGATGGTGGAGCCTTCGGGTGTGCGATAAGCCGCAGAGTTGTACACGAAGGTGTCTTCCTTGAGCACCACTTTCTTGGCCATGGCCGTGACGGTGGCGGCCTTGAGCATGATGGCCTCTGCGTTGATGTTTATCTTGCCCATGGCGAGGTCTTTGCCCTGGGTCATCATGATGCGCCTCACGGTGGGCTTGTATCCTACGCTGGTTATCTTGAGCAGATAATTGCCGTCTTCGGGAGCCTGAAGGCTGAAGAGTCCATTCTCGTCGCTGATGGCGCCTGAGATATAGGTGCTGTCCGCGCGTAGCAGTTGTACGGTCGATGCCTCGACAGGGTCGTTGGTTCCCTTGTCGATAATGGCACCCGTGATGAGGTGTTGCTGTGCCTGCATCATCATGGCGATGAATAGCAGGAGCAGGGTGAGTACTGATTTTCTCATTTCTTTATTTTATAGTTTTTTTGTTCACTTGATAGCTTAGACGCATCCTTTGTGATAAGGTTTAGTCTAAAATGTGTGAAAAGAATGCTAAAAGTGTGTTCTTTTGCATCAAAATGCAGAAAAATACGTACCTTTGCACACAAGAATTACATTATTTATAATATATTGATAAATTTATGAGTCAGAGAGTCATCATTTCTACCAATCTCGAAAGTGAGATAGCCGAAGCCTTGGCAGAGTGCGAGCACGACAAGATTTTTGTGCTTACCGACGAAACCACAGTTGTCAAGTGCTGGCCTGTTGTGAAAAATTATTTCTCGCTCAAGGATGCGAAGGTCATTACCATTGGTGCTACCGATACGCACAAAGACCTCGACACGATGGTACACGTATGGAAGTCGTTGGGCGAGGGCGGTGCATCGCGCCATTCGTGCATGATAAACCTGGGTGGTGGAATGGTTACCGACTTGGGTGGCTTTGCCGCAGCAACTTTCAAGCGTGGCATCAACTTCATCAATATCCCCACTACGCTCCTCTCGATGGTGGATGCTTCGGTGGGAGGAAAGACGGGCATCAACTTCGGTGGACTGAAGAACGAGATAGGCGTGTTCTGTGACTCTAAGTTTGTCATTCTCGATACTGAGTTCCTGCGCACGCTCGATGCCGAGAACATCTGTTCGGGCTATGCCGAGATGCTGAAGCATGGTTTGATTTCGGACGAAAAGATGTGGGCGGAGTTGGTTGGCTTCGACTTGGCTCATCCCGACTTGCAGCAGTTGCAGCGCATGGTGGGCGATAGCGTGGCGGTAAAGGAGCGCATCGTAGAGCAGGATCCTCATGAGCACGGCATCCGCAAGGCGCTCAACTTGGGACATACTTTCGGTCATGCCTTTGAAAGCTGGGCACTGAAACGCAAGCCTGTTCTGCACGGCTATGCTGTGGCGTTCGGTCTGATTCCGGAACTCTATCTGAGTGTGATGAAGACGGGATTCCCAACGGAGAAGATGCGACAGACGGTGAACTTCATCAAGGAGTACTATGGCTCGCTTCCTATCACCTGCGATGACTACGACGAACTGATAGAACTGATGCGCCATGACAAGAAAAATCAGGATGGCATCATCAACTTTACCTTGTTGGGTGGAATCGGTGATATTCGCATCAACCAAAGTGCCACCATCGACGAAATCAAAGAGGCTTTCGACTTCTTCCGTGAAGGATAAAGCCAAAGCGTTATAAAGCACAATAAGTCTTGAGCTTTGAATATTGAGCATGATGAGAGTTATTTGTTTTCTCATAATGATTCAATGTTCAAAGCTCAATTTTTTTTATGCGTAATGCTCAAGCTCATGTCTTAAGGCGTAAAAAAATCAAAATTTTTCACGCCTTGGCTTGACAAATTTATTTGTTGCCGTACATGTTCTCGTAATATTTCTGATAGTCGCCAGAGGTTACATTGTCCATCCATTCCTGGTTGTCGAGATACCATTTCACGGTTTTCTCGATGCCCTCTTCGAACTGCAGACTTGGTTCCCAACCCAATTCGCGCTGCAATTTGCGTGAATCGATGGCGTAACGCATGTCGTGGCCTTTTCGGTCGGTGACGTAAGTGATGAGGTCGAGGTCTTCGCCCTCCTTGCGACCGAGAAGACGGTCTACGGTCTTGATAACCACCTTGATGATGTCAATGTTTTTCCACTCGTTGAAACCTCCGATATTATAGGTCTCAGCCACCTTTCCTTCGTGGAAGATGACATCGATGGCACGGGCATGGTCTACCACGTAGAGCCAGTCGCGCACGTTCTCACCCTTGCCATAGACGGGCAGAGGCTTGCGATGGCGAATGTTGTTGATGAAGAGAGGGATGAGCTTCTCTGGGAACTGGTAAGGACCATAGTTGTTGGAGCAGTTGGTCACAATGGTAGGCATGCCGTAAGTATCGTGGAAAGCACGTACAAAGTGGTCGCTGCTGGCCTTGGAAGCCGAGTAGGGAGAATGGGGATTGTACTTGGTGGTTTCTACGAAGAACTCCTCGCCATAAGCCTCGTGGTTCTTGCCGCTCGATGCCTTGGTGGAGAATGGTGCTGCCACGCCCTCGGGATGTGTCATCTGCAAGGCGCCATACACCTCGTCGGTAGAAATGTGGTAGAAGCGCTTGCCCTCATAGCCTTCGGGCAGACTCTCCCAGTAGGTCTTTGCTGCCTGCAGGAGCGAGAGTGTTCCCATCACGTTGGTCTGTGCAAAGGTGAATGGATCCTTGATAGAGCGGTCTACGTGGCTTTCTGCAGCCAGATGGATAATGCCGTCTACCTGATAGTCGTTCATCAACTTGAGCATCAGCTCGAAGTCGCAGATGTCGCCCTTCACAAAGGTGTAGTTGGGCTTGTCCTCGATGTCCTTGAGGTTGGCCAGATTGCCTGCATAAGTCAGCTTGTCGAGGTTGATGATGTGATACTCGGGATATTTGTTCACGAACAGACGGACAACGTGTGAGCCGATAAATCCGGCGCCGCCTGTGATGATGATATTTCGCTTCATTATATTTATTATTTAAAATGTTACTTAAGGAGGTTTGCAATGCACTGCTGTAACGAGTCAATCCAGTAGGGCACTTTCACGCCGAAGGTTTCCTTGATGGTTCGCTTGTCGAGCACGGAGTAGGCAGGACGGGCCACTGGCGAAGGATATTCCGAGCTGTAGCAGGGCTGTATGTCGCACTGTGTGTGTCCGGCTATGCGGGCTATCATCTGTGTGAAGTCGTACCAGGAGCACACTCCCTCGTTAGAGAAATGATAGATGCCGGTGTATTTGCTCTTGTCGTCGGCCGACTTTATCTTGTCTATGACAGTGAGGATGGCGTTGGCCAGGTCGAGAGCATAGGTAGGAGTTCCGCACTGGTCGAACACTACCTTCAACTGTGGCTTTGTGGCTGTGAGGTTGAGCATTGTCTTACAGAAGTTCTTGCCAAACTCAGAGTAGAGCCATGCGGTGCGGATGATGACATACTGGCAACCGCTTGCCATGATTTTCTGTTCGCCATGGAGCTTGGTTGTGCCATATACGCCTGTAGGAGTTCCCTTCTGCTGGGGTCCGCAAGGTACATTGTATGGTTCCTTGCCAAAGACGTAGTCGGTGGAAATCTGCACGAGCAGTCCGCCTGTCTCCTTCATTGCCAAGGCAAGGTTCTCTGGAGCATCGGCATTCAGTTTCTCTGCAAGTGCTGCCAACTTCTCGTCGTTTTCGCAGGCATCCACATTGGTCCATGCCGCACAGTTGATGATGGCGTCTATGTGGTTCTCGCTCACCATCTTGCGTATGGCGTCCATGTCTGTAATGTCGAGGTAAGTGGTTTCCACGCCTTCCACCTGGTTCACGTCGGTGAAGAGATAGTGGTCTGTGGTGTTCTTGCTCACGATTCTCATCTCGTTGCCGAGCTGTCCGTTGGCTCCTGTCACTAATATATTCATTTCCTTTTTTGTTTTGTTGTTGTTTTTTGCTCTGCAAAAATACTACTTTCCGTTGATACAGCCAAGACTTCATTGCTAAAGTTTACTAATGTCCTCTTAATGAGCTATAAAAACAGAGCCCCCGCAGACTTTCCTTGATGTGGGGAAGAGTCTGCGGGGGCATCTCTATGAATAAGCGACAGGCTCTCTACAGTAAATGCCTGTCATGGGCCATCGCTAAAGCTTAGAGCTTGAACTTGTAACCCAAAGTGATCTGGAATACAGAGTTGCGGCCAGAATCACCATCCGCAATTTTTGATACACCGATATTGTAACGAGCATCGAGGCAAACGTTCATGTACTCGTAAGAAATTCCTACAGGAATAGAGAAATCAAAAGTCTTTATCTCTGCTCCTTCTGGTGCATATTTGTCGTAGTCGATACTGATGCCGGCAACTTTTACTTTGTTGCTTACGTTGAATGCAGGCTGAATACCAGCTTTCAGTGCCAGGCCTTTTGCAACATAGGCGTTTACCAAAATAGGGATATTCACATAGTTCATCTCCAATTTGGGGTCTCCTTCTGCGTCCTTAACTGAGGCTCCTTGCATAGAATAGAGGAGACCGGCGCTGATTCCTACCATGGGTGAAACGTGATATTCTCCCTCTATACCGCCAACGAAGCCTGCTATGTAACCAGCTTCGTCATCAGTAACGGAAGATACGTTCAAACCGACTTTAGGCTGAATAGTGATGTCGCCTGCTGAATACTGTGCGAATGCACCTACTGAAGACAGCACCATAGCTGCCATAACCAATAATTTTTTCATACTCTCTGAATTTATAAATTAATAATAATGTGTTGCACAAACTTACTAACAAGAATGTTCTGCTGTCCAATAGGATGTGTTTTAAACTTCTTATTTTTAGACGGGGGCAAAGGTATAATTATTTTTTTTAGATGCAAACAAATTTTATAGTATTTTTTATCCTATGGAAAAATAAGGTCAGTAATATAGAAATATATAATCGGTGGAGAAGTTACATTAAGCTAAATGAACAGAACAAAGTTTGCTTTGGAATTGCCAAGGCGAGAAAAGTGTCATGAAATAAAAATTGTTACTCATAAATGAAAGCACGATAAAGGGTATAAAAAAAGTATCTTAAAATAGTTTGCAACTATCCTAAGATACTTTATCGAGTATCCAGCCCTTCTTTTGTCTCCTTGCTATGTTTTCATCTCACAGCAAGGAGCGAGAGGGTGGATGGGCTTATGAAAAGCCTGTTGTTCTGAGCTTAGAGCTTGAACTTGTAACCCAAAGTGATCTGGAATACAGAGTTGCAGCCCTTAACATCTTTGTCTACCTTGGTGCAACCGATGTTGTAACGAGCATCGAGACAGATGTTCATGTACTCGTAAGAAATACCTACTGGTACAGAGAAGTCGAATGTATTAACATTTTCTGCATCGTCTTTTGCAACCATGAAACCTGGCTGAACACCAGCTTTCAATGCCAAACCGTTGGCAACATAGAAGTTGGCAAGGATAGGGATGTTGAGGTAAGCTGGCTTCCACTTGGCCTCAATGTCAACACCTTCAACGTTTTCTGATACCTTGAAGCCCTGCTGAGAATAAAGAAGACCAGCGCTGACACCAATCAATGGAGAAACGTGATATTCTGCCTCGGCACCAACAGCCAAACCTGCCTTGTAGTCGCCGTCAACATCGCCACCAACAGAAGCAATGCTCAAACCAATCTTAGGCTGAATAGTGATATCGCCTGCTGAATACTGTGCAAAAGCACCTACTGAAGACAGCACCATGGCTGCCATAACCAATAATTTTTTCATACTCTCTGAATTTATAAAGTTAATAATAGTATGTTATGCAAATCTCCTTAATGGATAATCTGCCGTCCAATAGGATAGGTTTTAAACTTCTTCTTAGACGAGGCAAAGATATAATTAATTTTATTAAAATGCAAGTATTTATTAAATTATTTTCATGCACTAGTGTCCCGTTTAAACGAGACGACATCTATTTAATTTATTTATAATCAATTAGTTAT